>SPKZ01005395.1_pt1 | contig 88384 bp, 81 predicted proteins | sample 2456571 | NCBI WGS metagenome assembly SPKZ01 (sample SAMN11192286, study PRJNA482655) | marine metagenome | biome: ENVO:00000447; feature: ENVO:00000244|ENVO:00000211|ENVO:00000569|ENVO:00002023; material: ENVO:00002151; isolation source: ocean water from marine abyssalpelagic zone ...
ATTGGTAACGCTTACCGTACCACCGGCACCACCGCCCTTACCGCTACTGGAACTGGCAACCAAACCACCAGTGGTCGCTCCACTGCCGCCGCCACCGCCAATACTTTGGGCAAAGATTGCATCGGATCCAGTACCCGACTGATTGAAGAGCCCAGTGGTGATTCTGCCGCGGTTGGTAATGCTCACAGTATTACCAGCACCGCCACCACTGCCCGAGCCGCTCAAGGCAACAAGACCACCGGCGCCACCGCCGGAACCACCGCCGCCACCAATGCTCTGGGCGAAAATTCCGCGGGAATAGCTCCCCTCGGTCTTTAATGTGCCTTCGTTGTCTACGGTGACCGTGCCGGGCCTGCCGGCGCCACCGCCGCCACCGGAGTCGCCGACGATACCGCCCGCACCACCACCAGTGCCGCCACCACCGCCGATACTTGTAGCGTAAATGGCATCGGCATAGTCGCCGCGTGTCGTTATATTTCCGTCGTTGTCGACAGTGATATCGCTGCCGTTGCCGCCTCCACCGCCGCTGCCCGCCAGGCCCACAAGTCCACCCGCGCCGCCGCCGGAACCACCGCCGCCACCGATAGACTGAGCCAGAATGCCTCGACTGTCGTTGCCGGTGGTGTTAATCGTACCGGAGTTTTCTACATCCACGCGGCCGCCATTGCCGCCGCCGGATGCGTTGCCGCCAGTGGCAACCAGGCCTCCGGCCGAGCCGGCGTCACCGCCGGTACCGCCAATACTCTGGGCCAAGATGCCATTAGCCGACTCACCAACGGTGGTCAGATCTCCATTATTATCCACCTGTACACGGCCGCCGTTACCGCCCTCGGCTCCGTTACCGGCAGAGCCCACGATGCCCCAGCTTCCGCCACCCGCGCCGGCACTACCACCGCTGCTAAAGCCCCGAATGGCATGGCTGCCGTTACCGGCAGTCTCTATGTCGCCATTGTTGGTCGCATCAACGAAGCCGCCGTCGCGTGCTTCGCCGCCAGCGCCACCGCCGCCGAGAATATACCCCGTGCCGCCCGCACCCGCATTTCCACTGCGGCTGAAGATGTAATAACCCACAGCATCTTCACCGCCGGTGGTCACATCGACGTTGTTGGTCGTCTCAACGTTTCCGCCGGCGCCACCAACACCGCCCGCCAGTCCACCGAAGGTAGCATAGGAGTTTCCGCCTTTGCCGCCGTTACCGCCCTGGCTGCCAACGGTAATCCCAGCAGCACCATCAGCAGTGCTGGTGATCTCGCCGTGAGAGGCTAGGATCTCGCGGTCAAACTTGCTGGGGGCATCGCCATCCCCACCGGCTGTGCCGCCATAGCCAATAACCCCGCATCCAAGCAAACCAAAGGGATCGCATACCTCGATGCCGTAGCCGTCGTTGCCGGCGTCCCCACTGGCGCCGCGCTTAACCTCGTTAATCACGCCAGCTGTGGACTGAGGCGGCGTCACCTCGGCCTCACCAGCGGCGCCTTGCGCATCGCTGGGAAGACCGAGATCTATCTTGTCCGGAGCAACCACAGGTTCAGAAACAATGGCAGGAGGGGGATCGTCATCGTTTTGCAGCTGGATATTGATGGTATCGACAAAGCCATTATCGTTACTGTCCTCGACGCTGATCACCTTGTAGGTGCCATCGGGACGTTCCAGCAGGTCGTCTACCATTGATTGTGTGAGGATCAGACTACCATCTCTGGTAATGACATAGAGCGTATCGCCAGCCCCGTTGTCCTCGGAGGTAATGACTTGAAGCACTTCCTGATCGGTGCCGTTCAGGGGGTTAGTGACGAAATCGCCTGGTTGGGTGGAGGTCGTTGGAAGTGCCGCGTTGGCGAGTGGGGATAGCGTGAGTGCCATCGCACAGACGAGGCCGACGAATGTCGACCCTCCGCGCCAGTGGTGCTCATCTCTCAACGACAATACAGACAGGCCTCGATCACGCAATTGCGTAAAAATCGACATGCAGACATCTCCAAAACCACCACGGGCCTTAGTGTGCCTCCGATCAGGAAGACACCCGTGTAACGTGGTATTTCTCTAAATATTGCGGGTTGCTCGCGCAACCTCCCCCAGAAAAGCAGTGGATCACAGAGCGATTACGGGGTCTATTCGCAGCCGCATTCGGCGCGCACCAAAACGTGAACCGGTTTACAAAAATGGCAAACGCAGAGGCGGACGCATTCTACGGAGAGAAATTAGCTTGTCCAGAGCCTGTCCAGGTGAACAATTCACCCTCGGCTGGCGTGGGGTGGCGTTGTCTCAGTCGTTACCCACAGCAATCATCGGTGCGACGTAACCGGGCTGCGGGAAGGTGCCATTCATTTCTCGGGCAACCGCGTTTGCTGCTCCGGCAACACTCTGCCCGGGCTGCTGACACTGGGTGTTCCACACATCCAGCATATCGGCGATGAAATGCTTGCTGTGACTGGGGTCCTCATAGAAAGAGGCAGCGGTCAAAGGGTCTGCCAGCTGTACCGCTCGCTGCATCACCAGAAACTGGCCACCGGCAAATTTCAGATCAGGGTCAGCTTTTTTCATGGCTTCAATACAGGGGCGATCGAGATCACTCTCTGATAACAAGCCCTGGATATCGCTGGCCTGCGTGCCTGCAGTAAACAAAAGCCCTGCTGCGAGAATAACTAACGTGTGCATACCTACGCCCTCACGACGTGATTCAGGAAGCCCCATCTTGTGGAAACGGCCGCCCTTTCTAAATTGCTGCCAGCGACAAGCACTTGGCATTTCACGACGATGTCCGTCGTGCAATTACTCCCCAGTCATTCACCGTTGCAGCAGAGACTAGCCATTGCTCCAGCCATGACGAAGGGGCGCGAGCCGGCGGGTAACCGCCTCGCCGTGAGAGAGCTTTAGCGCCGGTTAAACGCCAATGCTCTGTCTCAACGGGCGCCAAGATTACAGAGTTGAGTGTTTTTTATCCAGCCGGAGATAACTTTGCTTGTCTGCACTGAGTTAGGCAGCTTAAGAAGGTCTATCCTCAGATTCACTAACAAAAAACCCCCGCCGTTCGGCGAGGGTTTCTTGTTTGGTGGAGCTAAGCGGGATCGAACCGCTGACCTCAACACTGCCAGTGTTGCGCTCTCCCAGCTGAGCTATAGCCCCAAATTTGTAACCGCTTGATTCAGAAAGGCTTTTCAGCCGCTGTTCTGTACCAGCGAGGGCGCATTCTATTGAGTGCCCCCCAGTGTGTCAAGGCATTGACCCGCCACCGGCCAGTGGTCGATTCAGCCGTGTGATAGGCTGCAGGTCACGGCAAATTCATGCAGCATCTGGAGTGTTCTCGTGATTGGCAAATTCATTCTCTGGCTGTCGGCTATCGTGTTCACCGCCTATGGCCTGTTTGGCTTCTTCAACCCGGAGATTCCGGCCGGCTTCGCAGGCATCGTCATGAGTAATGGCAATGCTTTTGCTGAGATCGGTGCCATGTACGGCGGGCTGCAAACCGGCATTGGGCTTTTCTGTGCGGTGGCCGCCCTCAAGCCGGAGCACACCCGATCGGGTCTGCTGGTCTTATTACTGGGCATCGGGTTTCTGGCTCTCGGCAGGCTCTACTCGGCCCTCACCGTCGGTGAGGCCCTTACCGCTTACACCTGGGGTGCGCTGGTCTTTGAAGTGTTTGTCACAGTGCTGGCGGGTTTGGGTCTCAAGCAAAGCCAGGCACCCACCTCCCCTTAGCACTCAATAATACTAACGGGCACTTCCAGCACATTTACCGCCAGACCGCCGCGTGCGGTTTCCTTGTACTTGTCCTGCATATCACGGCCGGTGTCACGCATGGTTTTGATCACCTGATCGAGTGATACGTAATGCTCGCCGCTACCGCGCAGCGCCAAGCGAGCGGCGCTGATGGCTTTGATAGCGCCCATAGCATTGCGTTCAATGCAGGGAACCTGCACGAGGCCGCCTATGGGGTCACAGGTCAGACCAAGGTTATGCTCCATGGCAATCTCTGCGGCATTCTCCACCTGCGCAGGCGTTCCTCCCAGCGCATCAGCTAGCGCACCTGCTGCCATGGAACAGGCCGAGCCGACTTCGCCCTGGCACCCGACTTCCGCGCCGGAAATCGAGGCATTGATTTTGTAGAGGATGCCGATCGCCCCAGCCGTTAACAGAAAGCGACAGATGTCGTCTTCAGTAGAACCCTTACAATGTTCCAGGTAGTAGCGCAGCACCGCAGGAATAATCCCGGCCGCACCGTTCGTTGGTGCGGTAACAATACGTCCACCGGCTGCATTCTCTTCATTGACTGCCAACGCGTAGAGCGTGACCCAGTCCATGGTGTTGAGTGACTCGTCACCCAGTGAATCGCCCTGGGATTTAAGCTGTCGGTGAAGCTGTGCCGCGCGTCGTTTAACCTTCAGACCGCCCGGCATAATACCTTCGGTTCGACAGCCGGTATCAATGCAATCGCGCATCACTGCCCACAGTTGCAACAGGCCGCTGCGTATCTCACTCTCGGAGCGCCAGCGCTTCTCGTTCTCCAGCATCAATGCACTTATAGACAGCCCGTGCTCTGCGCACTGGGCCAATAGCTCTTGTGCGGTACTGAATGGGTAAGGTAAAACGGTAGGGTCATCAACAATAACGTCGCTGCCGGCAGCCGCTTCATCCACAATAAAACCGCCGCCTACCGAGTAGAACACTTGCGTCAGCAACACCGCACCAGCTTCATCAAACGCGGTAAAACGCATTCCATTGGAATGGAATGGCAGTGATTCTGTGCGATGCATAACAAGATCATCGCGATAGCTAAAGGGGACGGTTTTTTGTCCGGCCAGCAACAACTCGCCAGCCTCCCGGGCGTATTGTACGCGGTCGGCAATGGTCGCCACGTCCACGGTTTCCGGCGACTCACCCGCCAAGCCGAGTATCACAGCCTTGGGTGATCCATGCCCGGCCCCAGTTGCACCGAGTGAGCCATACAACTCTGCGCAAATACGCGCGGACCGCTCAATAAGGTGCTGGTCGCACAGAGCATGCACAAACTGCCGCGCAGCATTCATCGGTCCCACCGTGTGTGAACTCGATGGCCCGATGCCTACTTTAAAAAGATCGAAGGTACTAATGGACACGGTTTAGCCTGCAGATACCTTGTTCCAAATGTAGCCAGGTTCCAAGTGTAGCTAGGCCAGAGCACAACCGATAGCACGACCAAAGCCCAGGTTTCGGCCGCCCTCCTCGCCCCGGCGCCATGCGCTGTACCGTATAGAGGACGATGCGATGCCGGCACTTACAGCGTCTGGTATTCCTTCTCCAGCCGTTTCATTGCCTTCTTCGATACGCCACCCAGCACGTCGAGTGCATGACGCAATCGCGCGCGGCTCATATCGGGACCCAGAATTTCCATAGAATCGACAACCGAGAATGACGCGCTGGTTCCAGCAACGGCAACAAACAGTGGCGCAAGGAAATCACGCACCTTCACACCCAGTGCATCGGCTAACCCTTTGAGGTCATCCCACAACAGGTCACGCTCCCACTGCCGTTGGGCCTCCAACTTCCACAGAGAAAACTGTATCCATTTCAGTAACTCTTCTCGCTCAGCCTTAACATCGTCAAAACTGGCTTCGGTCAGTGGCAGGGTTCCCGATACCAGGAAGCTAGCCAAGGGCGCAAAGTCGCTCAATGTCTCCATGCGCTTCTGGGCATGGGGCAGCACCTTGGACAACATGGACGGGTTGTAGGCCCAGTCCACTAGGCGCTGTGCCAGCTGCTCTTGGCTCAAATCGTCTCGTATCCAAAGCCCATTGAGCCAACGCAGCTTCTCAACATCAAAGATAGGCCCGCCCAGCGACACACGCTGCACATCGAAATTGTCAAGCATCTGCTGCAAGGAGAATTTTTCACTCTCATCAGGCATGGACCAGCCCATACGCCCCAGGTAGTTAAGCAGCGCCTCCGGCAGGAAACCCATACGCTGGTAGTACAGGATACTGGTGGGGTTTTTCCGTTTGCTGAGCTTTGATTTATCCGGGTTACGCAGCAGTGGCAGGTGACACAGCACTGGCATATCCCAGCCAAAGTATTCGTAGAGTAGTTTGTGCTTGGGCGCAGAGTTGATCCACTCTTCACCACGCAATACATGGGTAATGCCCATCAGGTGGTCGTCCACCACATTGGCGAGGTGGTACGTCGGCATCCCATCGGATTTCAGCAGGATCTGTGCATCCACCATGCTCCAATCCAGTTCGATGGTGCCGCGCAACAGGTCGTCCACTGCGCAGCTACCTTCCTCATCGGGCACCATCATGCGTATCACATAAGGCTCACCCGCAGCGGCCCGTTTGGCCACCTCATCTTCCGGCAGCATAAGATCGGCCGGCTTGAGCGCGGTGCTGTTTCCGGCTTCCCGACGTGCATTGCGTAACTCATCCAGCTCTTGTGCCGTTCGATAACACAGAAACGCTTTACCGGCCTCCACCAATTGCATCGCGTACTCGCCGTACAGCTCCATCCGTTCACTCTGCCGATACGGGCCGTGTTCGCCACCTACGTCTGGGCCTTCATCCCACTCCAGACCAAGCCAACGCAGTGAGTCGAGAATGGCCTGCTCTGACTCGGGCGTGCTACGCGCCTGATCAGTATCCTCAATCCGTAATAAAAACTGACCGCCGTGGGCGCGGGCAAAACATAGATTGAACAAGGCGATATAGGCGGTGCCCACATGGGGGTCGCCCGTGGGGGACGGAGCAACTCTAGTGCGTACCTTCATAAAGCATCATTACCGAATAAGGTTTTGGGCGCGGCAGTATACGTACGTTTCACGGCTTTTCCCATTACCCGAAGCCCCACTCCAAAAGGAGTGTGTGCACGCACATCGCATCGCCAATGTCCGTTATGCCAGCCATCGGGTGTCAGCTGTCGCTGACCGCCAATCGAGCATACTCCCTGCGATCTGGCTCATCCCGGCACTATCTTCATCACTCTGAACTCATGGCTCATAGGGCCACTCTGCTTTTGCGACGCTGCTGCACCGCGCTGACCAGCCAGGCGCCAACATTCTCTACACGGCAGTCAGCGAAAAGGTGGCTGAGAGAAAAATGCTGTTATCCAATCGGGAAAGTAATCAGAGATTCATAGCCTGCCAAGTGGTACCCTCGCCGATTGCTTTCATTTCTCCTTTGACGTGTTGATGACAAATCTCTCTTTCTTTGCAAGTAAGCAGCGCTGCCAGTCGCTCGTTCACATAAATCGTGGATGGGCCATCGCAGTTCTGTCACTTGTGAGCGTATTGGTATGCAATCCAGTCGTTGCCTCGCTAACAACTCAACAAGTCGATGAAATTGGCGATCTAGAGACAAGGAATGCCTTGGATGCATTCGAATCGACACTCGGTGATAAGTTCTCGGAACCCCGCGATCTGGGTAAGGCCCTGCTTCTTCTCGGTAAGGCATGGGAAGGCATAAACGATTTCGATACCGCGCTCACTCGTGCAAATAGCGCCGTTGAGCTCTTGGAACCCCTGGGCACTTCAGCCCTACTTATAGAAGCTCTGCAGGATCGTTCTTATTACCTGTACGTCACCACAGGCGAGCGATCTTCATATTGTCCAGACAGAGAGCGAACGGTAGAACTTTCGCGCGAGCTCGAAAATCAACGCCTGTTGGTTGGGCAGTTAATTCGTCGCTCTTTTTGCTTTGACGGTGACGACTTAGCACTTGGCCTGAGAGACCTGGAGGAAGCGCTTCAGATCACCGTAGACTTTGAGCTAGGCGACGAAGCGCTAGCGATGGTAGCGAATGCTAGAGGAAATTTATTCCGCAGCGTTGAAATACACGACCGCGCTTACAGCGCATACGCTGATGCACTAAAAATTTGGAGCGCCAAAGACGACACAACAGACGAGTTCAACATGCTGCATGCCTTGGCAGGTGAAGCGATTCAAATGGGAGCGTGGGAGCTCGCCGAGGTTCACATTAAAAGCATGTTTACGATCGACGAAGAATTCGGTTCTGACACCACAGATTTCAAATTCTTCGCCTGGTTTAATGAATCAAGGATGCAGTTGGCCCGGCGCAATTACGGAGAAGCTGCCTCAGCAATTGATAATGCCCTGAATCTTTCACATACCACCACCGAACGAAAATTCGTGCGCGACGCCTTATTGATCAGCGCTGAGGTCCACCTAATGAGCGGTGATATCGAGCGAGCGCAGAAATACCTTTCCGATTATCTCGGTTTAGCTGACCATGAAAGCGACCCCACTTATCGAATATTAGAGGATTTATCGTCGTCATTGGAAAAGGTTGATGTTAGTGGCGTACTCACTGCGATGGTCACCTTGCGAGCAACTGAAGCCGAGCAAGTATATGCCGCTAATAACGCTCGTCGCAGACTCCTAGCTGCTGCTCATGAAAACGAGTCCGAAAGATTACGCGCTGAAATATTGCAACGTGAACTAGCGCTCAGTGAAAGGGGGCTTGAGGTGGCAGACGCACAAGCCAAGCTATCGCGGCAAGCCACTACTATCTCCTCGTTGGGGTTTTTACTTGCCGTCGCAGCCTCAGCTTGGCTAGCCAAATCGCTACGCCTGAATCGAAAGGCTGCGCACACGGACTATCTCACCGGAATCGCAAATCGTGGGCGTATCTTCAAGCTTGGGTTCACTTTGCGTGACAAGATGAAGAGGAAGGGCCGTGCATTTTCGGTTGTGATGTTTGATCTAGATCATTTCAAGGGCATTAACGATACCCAGGGCCACGCAATGGGTGACGAAGTTATACGGAAAACCGTGGAGGCTGCTCAATCAGTACTTCACGGTGGTCAAGTGCTCGGTCGACTAGGTGGCGAAGAGTTCATCGCGTTGCTCCCGGGTGCGGACAAAGAAGAAGCAATTCTAGTGGCAGAGAATATCCGTGCTGCGGTTGAAAGTGCTGACTGCACCTACGGTCAAAAAAACCTAACGGACTTTACCGTCAGCATCGGTGTCGCAACTTTGGAGGCGGAGGACAACTTTCAACAGCTCGTCAATCGAGCCGATTCAGCGCTGTACTCCGCCAAATCGGCCGGAAGAAACCGGGTAAGGTTTGCCGATTCCATCCCTACCTATTCAACCGGTAATCACGTAACGCGACGAACGCCGCGATAGCGTTACGGTTCACCTAATTTCGGCGCCCGCTTATTTGGCCTCAATTCCAGCAGATCAACTGCAGTACCGGGTGGCTGCGTTAAGCAAAATACGGCCGCTTTCGCCACTTGCAGAGCTTCCATTCCTACGTCCATATGCGGCCCGTTTTCGTGCCACGCCGCCAAGCTCTCACGCAAGGCTTCATCATCCCAACTGTCAGCAAATGTCGTCCATGCGCCACCGGGCCGCACACAACTTACTCCAATATTGCGAGTTTGTAGCTCCTCCCTAAGGTCACGGGTGAACCTCTCTACAGCTGCTTTAGTGGCCGCATACACCGATAGATGACTCATCTCGTCATAATGCCAGGCAGATGCTGAAGAGATGTTTACGATGCGCGGATTCGGTGCATCTTTCAGAAGAGGTATGGCGGCCTGGCTGGCTAACACAGTGCCGATAAAGTTTGTGTCGATCTGAAGCCGGAGGTCGGTGCTTAATATCGAGTCTATCGCCGCGGGCCTTGCGAGGCCTGCGTTATTGATCAAAGCGTCAAAGCGCCCAAAATGCTCTGCGATAGACGTAAGTGCGGCAGCAACAACGCCATCAGTGCCCACATCACCCGCCACACATACGACGTTATCATCACCCAATTCTGCCGCGGCTTTAGCCAATGAATCTTGGGTGCGGCCAATGAGACCCACCTTTGCACCGAGGCTAATCAATTGCCTGGCGATTTCTAGGCCGAATCCGCGAGAACCACCGGTAATTGCAACAACAGAGCCCTGCATGTTCATGCCGGCACCCCAATAGCGATGGTTTTAGTTTCCAAGTACTCCTCAAAGCCTTCAGGCCCCATTTCACGGCCAATGCCGCTCTGCTTGTAGCCGCCGAAAGGCACATCCGGCGAGTAGTAATTGCCACCATTTACCGTGACCGTGCCCGCGCGCAATTGATGCGCCACCGCCAAGGCCCGATCACCGTCTGCTGACCACACGCCCGCGGACAGCCCATACTCGCTGTCATTCGCAATGCGGATGGCATCGGCCTCACTCTCGTAAGGAATCACAACCAACACCGGCCCAAATATCTCTTCACGCGCAATCCGCATGTCGTTGTTCACGTCCACGAAGACCGTGGGCTCAACGTAATACCCTTTGTCTAACTGAGCGGGCTTACCACCACCCAGTAATAGGCGTGCGCCCTCCTTCTTACCGAGGGAGATGTAGTCCAGCACGCGCTGCTGCTGCTTTGCATTGATCAGCGGCCCCATAATCTGACTGTCAGAACTGGGGTCCCCATATTCAATAAACGTGAAGTAACTCTGTAGCAATTCCTCTACTTCGGTCTGGCGGTCAGCAGGGATCAACAGGCGCGTTTGGATGGCGCAGCCTTGACCTGCATGGAAGCACACCGCCAGGCAAGACAGCAGGCTCTGTGAGAGATCCGCATCATCAAGCATGATGTTGGCTGACTTACCGCCCAGCTCCAGAAAGACTTTTTTCACCGTATCGGAAGCCAGCGACATGATGCGCTTGCCGACCCCGGTGGAGCCGGTAAACGAGATCATGTCCACACGGGGGTCGCATACCAGTTGCTCACTTACTGTCACTGGATCATTGGCCGTAATCACGTTAAAGATGCCAGGTGGAATGTCCGTGTGTTTAGCCACGACCTCGCCGAGCATCGCTGCTGCAAACGGTGTATCGGGTGCCGCTTTGAGTACCACCGCACAACCGGCAGCCAGCGCAGGTATGCACTTTGCCAGATTGATCTGCAGCGGGACGTTCCATGGCGTAATACAGCCGACCACGCCAATCGCCTCCTTGACCACATAGCGCTGCGAACGCTGCCCCAAGGGTTCCGCAATACCAACATCACGACGCCAGCTGAAGCCAGGCAACTGCTCCAGCGTGTAGTCGAGAAAGGTGATCGGCACATCACACTGGGGGCCACTTGCACCACAGATACCCATCGGTGCGCCCGTCTCAGCGCTGATCAGTTCACGCAGCTCATCATTCACGGCCAGCAAACCGGCCTTGAGTTGTTGCAGACAAGCCAGCCGAAACTCAGGATCGTTACGCCAGCGACTGGTATCGAAGGCCTCGCGCGCGGCTGCAATGGCCCGGTCCATATCCGTAGGGCTTGCGTCGGCGGCATCACCCGCCGGGGCCTCAGTAGCTGGCGCTAAGTTTTCGAATCGCGCGCCGCCTTCGGCCTCACACAACTCCCCATTGATCAGCAGCTGACTCTTAAACACGGTTACTTATGCCTTGTTCATAAACAATGAATACACCTTTTCGCGCAATGCCCGCGTCGACGGAAGATCAATACCCGCTTCGTCGGCACTACCTAACGCACAATCCAGATCCTTCTCTCCGAGGCTTCCAAAAGGCCCGAATATGGCCTCCATCTCGTCAGCCGAGCAGCTCGCCGAGAGCGCGTTTCGGTTGCTGATGAACTGGAACATTGCCTCGCTGACGACCCCGTTGGATTTGCCAACCTCGCGCAGTAACTCCGCGCTAAGACCGCCGGACTCGGCCAGGCGTGTCGCCTCTGACATCGCCATGAAACTGGCATAGGTCATCATGTTGTTGCACAACTTGAGTAACAGGCCACTGCCAACGGGACCCGCATGAATCACAGTGTCTGCGGACGTATTGAAGACCGGTTTAGCCGCTTCGAATACTTGTGATTCGGCGCCCACCATGTAGCACAGGGTGCCCGCTTCAGCGCCCTGCGCGCCCCCTGAAATCGCGGCATCAAACAGATGAATACCCTCTGCCTGCGCATCCGCGTGCCAGCGATTGAGGGCCGGGAGCGTTACTGTGGAATGAATCGCAATAGCAGATCCGGCGGCGCAATTGGCGAGCAAACCCTGGCCGCCGTACAAAATCGCGTCAACCTGGTCGTCATCCCGCACGCAAACGCCGATATGCTTTGCCGACCGAGCCAGTTCAGCGATTGAGGCGCTGGCGGAAGCACCAAGAGCGACAAGCTCGGATACGGCCTGCGCGTCAATGTCGTACACCGACACATCGAAATCGCCACCCAGTAAGTGTTTTGCCGCCGGCTTACCGATATTACCAAGCCCAATGTAACCCAGTGATTTAACGCTCATACGCTACCTGATCCTCGCCGTCGGTTTGCGGCAGTCTAGGAAGCACACGATTGACTGTCAAGGCTGTTTGACGGGTGGTCAACATAGACTTACTATTTATCCATGTCACCCCGAACCCTGCCTGAATCTGTGCGCCAGCGCTACAGCGACAACATCGCCCGTCATGTCCTGGGGATCGCGCGCTTTGGCCGCAGCTACATCATGGAATCGCTGCTGGAACAGGGCGATTTTAGCGGCTTACAGCTGGGGTACGAGCCTTACATCGCCGCGCTGGCCAATCACCCCATGCGCCTGGTGGATATCGCCAGACAGCTCGGAATCTCACGCCAGGCTGCGGGTCAAACCATGGCACAGCTCATCAAGGCAGATCTGATACAGCAACGCCACGACCCCAAAGACGGACGAGCCAAGCAACTCGTGCTCACACAACAGGGTAAAGAGCTGGCAAAGCAGGGCCGCTGCCTGGCATCGGCGCTGGAAGAGCGTTTCGAGGAACAACTGGGGCAGCGCAACGTGGCGTTGTTGGAGCGCTGCACCCATGAGCTATGCCAGAGCCATGCTGAACAGCAAGGGCAGGCTCTGTTGGCAGCTGGCGTGCTGGCCGGAGATCTGAATCGCCTCGCTGACTATACCGAGCGCACACTCATGCACCTCACCATGGCGCTGGGACATCCCGGGCTGAAGCTGTCATTCGGCCAGGTGCTGTCGGCGATTGGCCCTATGGGTGGACGCATACAGCAGATCGCGCAGCTTCAGGGCGTCAGCAAACAGGCCATCAGCGCTGTTGCCTCAGAGCTCGAGACCTTGGGCTACATCTATCGCGACACTGACCCGCTCGATGCCAGACAAAAAGTACTGCAGTTCACGCCCAGAGGCGTTCGTCTGATAACGGACTCAGTGAGCAGTGTCGACAAGTTGTCTGAGCAGTGGCAACAGGCATTAGGCGCTGGACGTTACCAACGGTTTACCAGTGCCCTGAGACGGCTTTACGCAGCACTCAAGATCGAGGGCGAGCTATTCACCGGCGAGACCGATCAGGAAGTGGCTCGCATTGCACAGCAGTTACAGGCGGCGCTGGGCGCAGCCCGGGCCAGGCAACTGGGGCAGCTACTACTACAGCCTTAACCTAAAGGAGAGAGAAATACATGATGGAGACGGCAGCATTAGTGCTGGATCATTACCAATGGCAAGCGGCTCTGATTAGCCTACTCGGCATCATCGTGCTGACAAAGGCGGGCAAATTTTTTGTGTTCAAGGTGCCAGCACTGGCCCAGTCGCGCAGCGATAACCGCGAGCAGGACAAACTCAAGTTAGCCAAGAGTAAGTATCCGCCCATTGTGAAAGACAATCAGCGGGTAGGTCTGTACTGCAATCTCGTTTTCTTCCTGATACTGCTTCCCTTTTGCAGCACGCTAACGTGGCCGCAGTGGTGGCAAGTGCCTGTGAACGTCCTCCTGATTCTACTGGTGTATGATTTTTTCTATTACCTGATGCACCGTTTTCTATTTCACGGGCAAGGGCGTTTCCGTCAGGTGCACGCGTTACACCATCAGGCGCGAAAGCCCACCTATATCGACGCCCACTACGTTCATCCCACAGAGACCGTGATGGGCCTGAGCCTGTTCTTTGCCACTATTGTGGGATTGGCACTTCTGCAGGGACCATTCCACGTGCTGACGATAGTCCTGGTCTATGTCGCCTATGTGCAGCTCAACCAGATCAACCATACCTATATTCAGTTGCCCTACTTTCCGTTTCGGCATCTGACTCAGATAACCGTGGATCACCACACTCACCACGAGAATATGCACAAGGGCAACTACGCCTCCATCACCATGCTGTACGACCGCCTGTTTGGTACGTACGAGAAACCGGGGACACCACGATGACTGACAACAACCGTCGCCAGCGCGGCGAAGAAATGCTGAGAGATGTCTATGCCGGCGCAGTAGAACCACCGCCCGAGGGCTACGCCTTTACGGATGTCATGCTGGAGCAATTGTTTGCAGAGGTATGGACCCGCGACACATTGTCTATGCGCGACAAGCGCTTGCTGCTCATTGGCATCATCGCAGAGAAAGGCGAGGCCACCACCATGAAAATTCAGGTGAAGGCATCACTGCAACGTGGAGAGATAACACCGGAGGAAGCTCGGGAACTGTTACTGTTCATCGCGCCCTACGCTGGCTATCCGCGCGCCGCCGCCATGCTGGGTCCGATAGAGGAAGCCATCGCCGAAGTCCATACCGACTAAGCGCGTAAGCGCGTGGACGTCAGTCCAGCAGATGGTACTGACGCTCTACCCCCAACACGCCTTCGGGGATGCCATTTGACCAACGGGGCCGGAAATGGGTCTCACGCAGCATGCGCAACATGCGAACGTCTCTGCCCTCTACAGAGGCCTGCACCACCTCGGCATTGCGCACGTCGCCGCGCTGCGACAGATCGAATCGTACCGTCAGTACCGAAGGGCCAGCCTCAGAATCAATCACCGGTGCGCCAAACCAGATTTCTTCTTCGTCGGGCAGTGCCACTGGCTCGTGTAACCAGCGCTGTAACAATTGCTCCTCGCCGCCTTCTCGCAGCAACCTGACCGACTCTCGATAGGCTGTGTCTGCACTTTTGTAACGGCTGTTCCACTGGCACCAGTCACCGAGCTCACGGTAGAGCGCTGCGCGCTCCGCATAGGGTTGCTCACTTGCTGCCTCTATCAATTGATTCAAAAGGTTCTCGCCTTCAACGGCGCCACTGAGCTCCAGTCGCTCCATGCGATGGCGCACCCAGTCTCCTGAACTGCCTCGGCCCCCGTGGTTGTACCCCGACGTCAAACCGTCAAGCTGGCTCTCCACCGGCTCCATGCCCAGCAGCAAGTACAAGTTATAAAGTTGGCTGAGACTGAGCGCGCGCAGTCGTTCGTAACTGACTTGCTCTTGCGCCAGCAACTCCTCCAATAGGCGCTGATTGGTCAGATACGCCTGAACCATTCGGCTACGTGCCGTACCGTCCATTCCGCTGTTATGGGCTTCGCGTTGCCATTGAAGGTATTCGAGGCTCACCGTTTGCGCGTCTTCACCGGCTTCCTTGCCGAGATTGTACAGACGGAACAGGTACTCCCAGGATTGATCAAGCATGCGCATCTCATCGGCGTCACGGTACGCCTGCATCAGGGCACGCAGAATGGGTAGCTGCTGTTTGCTGGTAAGGCCATCGTTGATGCGAGACACGTGCAGCGCCTGCTGCAATACGCGGATCGCATCCTCGTGGTCACCCTGGCGCTGCAAATACGCAGCCTTGTTGTAGAGCGGCTCCACAAGCCCTTGACCGTAAGGGCCACCTAGCTGCTCTTCATCGTCTAAGCGGGCGTCGAAGGGAGCGGCCTTCTCGGAAGCCGGCATCGCATCCACGTCCGCCGCCTCATCCCCACCGGCATCGCCGTCACTCTGGCCAGGCGCCTGCGGCAACGGGTGTAACTCTGTGGGTGCTGTGTATAGCTTGAAGTCGCGGCCAAACAACGCAGGCAAGTGCGCCTGAGCAGCTGTCACCTGCACGAGAAAAATGATGAAGAGTAGCGAAACCCCGCGCTGCACCTGTCTTTACCCACCCCACCGGACCGAAGTAAACAGTCTAGGGCAGGCTGCGCGGTCTGTCAGCGAGAGGCGTTGGAATAATGAGATGCTGGAGAGCGATCAGCCGCACCCAAATAACGAATCGGCGTGCCATTGGCACGCATGGCCGGCTCAATGCGATTGAAGAGCCGTTGGTACTGGTAAAACGGGACACGAGGGAACAGATGATGGATGGCGTGGTAGTTCTGAAACAACCACAGGCGTGTCATGATGGCATTCAATCCAGCTGGTGCAATAACGACGCCGGTATCGACATAACGCCCCGTACGGTCATAGGGCTTATGCACCAAGAAGGCAAAAAAAAGCGCGATCAACCAGATGGAGGCCATCGCAGAACCTAGAAACAGCGCCAACGACACCCAGGGGTCAATAAACAGCATCAACAGTCGAAGCCCTGTCGCGATACCTATCTCCACACACAAAATCGTGTTCTGTTTAAAGTGACCAGCACTCCATCGATGCTTGAAATAGTAGGTGTATTGGGTTGCCACACCCTGAATCATTACGCGCACAGCAGCCAGTGGTGACGCCAATAAATTCGCCACGTGGTGATCAGGGTCATTGTTGGGCTGGTTAGTATGACGATGATGCGCCAGATGCTCGTGACGGTGCGCGGTCAGTGGAATGGCCATTACCGTGGCAGCCAAATAGCCGCACCACTCATTGACCCAGCGCAGTGATGAACGTCCGCCAGCGATAGAACCGTGCACAGATTCGTGTAATACAGTGTATGAAAGATAAGCGGCGAGACTCATGATCAGCAGCGCTACCCAACCGTTGAGTAACTCGCTGTAAACCAGTATGGGTGTCACCCAGTAAGTCGGCACCGCCACAAGACACAACAGCACGGTCGGCCAGGCAAAGCTGCCCATGTAGTCTTTGGCCGCGAGTTTCGCCGCCTTGTCATCGGATGCCTGTTTCATCGCGCATACTCTTTTCGTCAATGTGGGCACAGAGTGCCTGTTTGCCGATTGCGGTGTGACAGGGAAGCCCGCCAATTTCGTGTCATTTATCGCCATCTTGTGACACTATGGCGTAATGCTGACATTAAGCCCTATATACGCACGCTATGTAGCACAGGCCGTGAACCGCGCGGCGCTGAGCGAGGAGGCCTTGTTTGCGGGCACAGGCATTACCTCAAAGTCCCTGCGTGAATGTAGCGAGATCGAGCTTGATGCATTCAATCGTTTACTAGAGAACGGGCAGGCATTATTGGGCACAGATCTGGGTCTGTTGATTGGCAGTCAAGCCAACCTGATGACACTGGGCGAAGTCGGTGTTGCCGTTGCCGCTGCCCCCACGCTGAGGGAAGGCCTGCAAGCTACCGCTACCTTCTCGCGCCTGCATGCGGCGCAAATCCACGCGGTGCTGGTCTCAACACCGCAGGGGCTGAGCCTACGCATGAATTTTGTGGAACCCATGGGTGACGTCGAGCGGCTGCATGCGGAGAGTGGCGCTCTGCTTTTGCAGTCGTATGCCGCAATGATCAGTGGCCAACGCGTGAATACCGTGGAGTACCGATTCCACTTCTCTCGACCGGATTACTACTGTCGCTACGCGACCTTCTTTGATGGACCGGTGAGCTTTGACTGGGCGCAGAGCTCGGTAGAAATCCCGACGCAAGCGTTGGATGCGCCTTCCCCGTATTATCAACCTGAGCTCTGGCGCCAATCTCAGTTAAGGCTGCAGGGTGCTCTGCGGGAGTTCAGTATTCATTCTCGCGAAACCTATACGCACCATGTACGCGCATTCTTTCGCTCCAGCGCACTGCCCCTGCCGCAGTTGACGCAAGTTGCTGCGCAACTCGCCGTCTCTGAGAGGTCGCTGAACCGGCACCTCAATCATGAGTCCAGCTCTTTCAGGGAGTTACGCCACGGCGTCATGAAAGAATGGGCGGAATACTACTTGGGGGAGACATCGACCAGTGTCGATGCAATTGCAGCAACGCTGGGCTATCAGGAACCCAGCAATTTCAGGCGCGCTTTCAAGCGCTGGACGGGGAAAACGCCGGGCGAGTTCAGACGGCTGCGGCGAAAAGACTCTGATGTCTAATTGAGATCCTTGTCAGCCCAGAACTTTGTGCCCTGCAATGTCGCCTGAAGAGCCACTCCTGCGTCGGTCATTTGGTAGATCTTCGTGCCGGGCATGGCTGTAACGGCCGTTTCCATACCGGCGCCCTCGCTCTCTGATTCGAGGTTGGCATCTGCCTGGGCGAAAAAATCCTATCCTTACTGCTTGAACGCGTCCAAAGCCTAATCAGGCTGAAAAATAAGGATGGCGCTGAAGCTCTTCACCCCCATGCCCTGTCCACCACCTGCGGAAAACACTTTCATGTAGGTCTCTTTGCCCGCACGGATATCGTTAAGGATACCACCCCAACTGCACTTAGAGTTCGCTATCACATTGATCCCTGTACCTGCCGCAACCGCTATAATTTTCTGGGTAAAGTAGAAAGCTTAGCCTCGCACCCACACCGCGCGGCCACATGCTTCGGTGCTGCCGTGACCTGCATGAGGCAAATGATCGAGACTAGCAAACACGCGAGTTGCACCTGTTTAACCCAACTACCAACGACCAACCGGCTCAACCTAGGGCAGGCTGAGCGCTTTGCCAACTTGATCATCAGCTCTATCTGCTGTTCCGATCACCTCAGGCTGGGCTCGGTCTAGCTGCCTTTCTCTGAAAAATGCCGCGTTATCGGTGTCGCGGCCCATCTACCGGCGGACTTTGATGCAAAGCGTGAAAAAAAAGTAGTATCGATTTGATACAGTGCACCCAATATGGCCGTTAAACGCCGGATAAGTGTACCGGGGTACCTCTTTGACAACGGCACCCGCAGCGTTTGCATTAGACGTTGTCCAGATTAGACCGTGAGCAATTTAAATGACCGATATAACCAATGTTATCTTGTTGACGTCAGTAGATGATGGCGCATGGATGAAGAGTGATCATGATAACGCCGATATTTTGGCAGAGCACCTGCGCGTTCATTATCAGGGCGATACGCTATTGAAGGTTGATCATTATGCAGGCGGAAAAAAGGGCATGACCTGCGATATTTTTATAGCGGCGGTCGACTATTTGGACGCAAAGAAACTGATTGAAGCGTTTAACGAAATACCGTGGCAAAGACCTGATCAGGTGCAGTTATTGCTAAAACACTCGACGGAGGAAACCTTTCGAGAGTATAGGCCAAGCACATGTCAAGACGCTCATTCTTAAACGTCGATATCGGCAGGTAAGATTATTAGAACATGGTCACCAACGCAGACCGTTGACGTATACCTTATTTAAGACAGCAGCATGATATGTTTACCTGTGATTGTTAAGATTTGAACTAACAAACAAGCGCGGATCTCAATATCTCCTTTTGCCGAATAAAAGGAGACAAGAAGCGAACTCTCATTGACACGCAATTTCTCAGCTCAATTGAGCCAGTGCTTTGAATTGTTCTGAATATTGCCAAAGATTAGGCAGAACGCCGATACCTCATTCTATTGCACCAACCCGCAGGGTCATGCCTTCTGTGCCGATCACGCGAACGCTTGAGCCTTTTGTCAACGCTGAGTCTGACACCACATGCCAGCGGGTATCGTTAATCATCACAGAACCCGAGCCATCCACATCAGTATCCAGCACAAAGCGGGTGCCGACTAACTGCGCAGCACGGTTATTTAACAGAGGGCTATCCGTATGCTGGTTCACACCTTTGAAGACACGGTAATAAGCCACAGTCAGTACTATCGCCAACAGGCCAAACACCGTTACCTGCCAGTGCCAGACCAGCGTTGGCATCAGCCAAAGCAATAAGGAGGTCACCAGGCTCGCGAGGGCAATACCAATAAAAAAGCCTGTGCTGGCCAGCACCTCCAGTGTAAGCAGCGCCAAGCCCAATACCAACCAGTGCCATGCTTGCAGGGCGATGAGGGTTTCCATCAGCCGTTCTCCCCACTGTTTGCAGACCCTTTATTGAGCGCAGACTCGTTAACAATGTCGGCGATACCAGCCACGGAGCCGATCACGCTGGCTGCCTCGAGCGGAATCATCATGACCTTGTTGTTATCAGACGCCGCGATCTGTCCCAGGGCTTCGGTGTACTTGGTAGCAACAAAGTAGTTCAGTGCCTGTGGATTACCCGCCTCTATCGCATCACTGACCACTTGCGTTGCCCTTGCCTCCGCCTCGGCCAGTCGCTCGCGCGCCTCGGCTTCTCGCTTGGCGGCCTCAAGTTGTGCCTCAGCCGCCAGTATTTGCGCGCGTTTCTCGCCTTCAGCCACCTGAACGGCAGCTTCCCGTTGGCCCTCCGCCTCAAGTATCTGCGCCCGCTTGTCGCGCTCGGCTTTCATCTGCCTAGCCATTGCGTCCACCAGATCCGCAGGCGGAGTGATGTCCCTGATCTCGATTCGAGTCACCTTGATACCCCAGGGGTTTGTCGCTTCATCAACCTTTATCAGCAACTCCGCATTGATGCGGTCGCGCTGAGACAGCATTTCGTCCAGCTCCAGCGAACCGAGCACAGCGCGGATGTTGGTCATAACTAGATTTTGCATAGCGCGCTCGCGGTCATTGACCTCGTACGCCGCTTTCTCAGGTTCCTGCACCTGGTAAAAACACACCGCGTCGGTAGTAACCATCGCGTTATCACTGGAGATCACCTCTTGAGGCGGGATATCCAGCACCACCTCCATCATGTTAAGTCTCTCACCGATTCGATCGATGTAAGGCACGATAATATTGAGGCCTGGCCCGAGCGTTTTGGTATAGCGACCAAAACGCTCCACGGTCCAGTTATAGCCCTGGGGCACAATCTTTGCGCCCGCCAAGACCGTGATGATAGCCAACGCCAGGAACGCGAAGGCACCCATGCCAACTCCATCCATAATCACTCCCTAATCTTCCAGTCGGTTGTATAACCACAGCATAGCAGCCACCGGTGAGTAAGCTTCAATCGGCCATCCGGGCAATGTATAGCACTCGCTAGTAGTCCAGTGCGAAGATCACGCTCACCTGTGCACGCACGGTCAAATCAGCTGCATTAAAGCTCTTAGCCGATGCATCGGCCATTTCCATAGCGGCCGCGCGCATGCGGGGCACTGCTGGCGGTCTTGATCCTGAGCTGGTGATGGACTGCGCTTGGCCCAGGTCGGCCCCGGCGGCCGCAGCGAGTGCCTCAGCGTTGGCTTGGGCATTGGCGAAGGCCAGCTTGAGTGCCTGACGGTGCACCGCTTCACGTTCACTGGCATCCAGCACCGGTGGCGACATTCCACTTACGCCGGCTTCGCCTGCCTGTTCAAGCAGCGTGCCTAGCTTAGCCAGGTCGAGCAATTCGATCGTAATATCGCGACTGACTTCATAGCCGACCAACTGCTGCCGCTCCTCCTTTTCGTTCCAGCGATAGCGTGGACTGGCCGAAGCGCTAGTTGTGTTGATATGGGTTTTCTCGACCCCTAGATCCTGGGCAATCTTCAGCACGCTGTTCACCGTTTCAGCCACAACCTGCTGTGCCGCCGCCACGGAGTCGGCGCGATGCGATGCCGTCATGGACACTCGTGCCATATCCGGTGCCAGCCTAAGGTCAGCACTACCACTCACACTCACACTGGGTTGCGGCTGTTCTTCAGCCACCGTTACCAGGCTCGTCATCCCTGCGCACAGCGCCAAGCTTGCTATCAATAATCGTAAGGCCATTGTGGATCTCCCGAGTAAACTTGAGTTAATCATAGACTGTGACAGACGCGAGGATAAAGGTTCCACTACCGGTTCTGGTCACGGGCCAAGCGATGTGCGAGTCTTTGACTCTTCGCATATTGATTAGCACATCAAAATAAGAGGTTCCCCATGCCCGCGTTCTATAAGGAATGGTTCTACAAAGCAAAGCGCAGTCTTACTGCTACTGTGATTACCAAGCCCCAACCTAAAGCCCTGGTATTCACCGGTGCAGACTCGGTGAAAGAGCTGTGCAATACCATCGCGCAGTTTGGCGCATCCCGTGTACTCATTGTGACCGACAAGCCGCTGGTTGAACTGGGTGTCCTGGACTCCACGATCAGTGCCCTGGAGAGCCATGGCGTGGGCGCAACCATCTACGACGGCGTGCTGCCCGACCCGACCCAGAAAGTCGTGGACGACGGCCTTGCCGTATTGGCACAGAGCGGCTGTGACGCGGTATTGGCTTTTGGCGGTGGGTCCTCTATCGATGCCGCCAAAGTGATCGCCCTGGCAGCAGCAAACCAGTGCAAGGCGGAAGATTGTTTGGGGTTGAGGCAATGCAAAGAACCCGCACTTCCCTTCTTTGCTGTACCCACCACCGCCGGCACAGGTTCGGAAGCGACCATGATTGCGGTTATTTCTGATAACGAAACCCACGAGAAAAATGGCGTTATCGACCCGGCGCTGATTCCCAAAGCGACGGCGCTCGATCCCGTCATCATGCAGGGCCTACCGGCCCACATTACCGCTGCAACAGGTATGGACGCCCTGACCCACGCGATAGAGGCGTACATCGGTGTCTGGGAAGTGCCTGAGACAAAGTACTACTGCCTGAGCGCGATCAAACTGATATTCGACAATCTGCCCATGGCCTGCTCTGACGGCAGTAACCTCGCTGCGCGCGAGGCGATGGCGCACGCTTCCTACTATGGCGGGTTGGCGATCACCAATGCACTGGTGGGCTATGTTCACGCGGTATCGCACAATCTCGGCGCCAAGTACGGCGTGCCGCATGGTCTAGGCAATGCGATGGTATTGCCGCATGTGCTGGAGTTGATGAAGGACGTGGCGGCGCCCAAGTTTGCGGAGATTGCACGGCATGTGAACCTGGGCAACGAAGGTGATTCAGATGCGGCGTTGACCGAGGCACTGATCACTCACGTTAAAGCGCTCAATGACACCATCGGCATTCCTGAAACTACAGACGTGATCAAGGAAGCCGACATCAAGGACCTCGTGGACGCTGCCCTCAAAGAGGGCAGCGGTTACCCCACACCCCGCTTCCTGGAGCGGGCAGAATGCGAGACCCTTATCCGCAGCCTGATGGCTGCCTAGACGCGCGGCTTGGGCGGCCAGGGAATCAGCATAGAGACACGATCAATCACCTGCTGATACTCCGGTCGCCGCTCCAGTGAACGCTTCTCCATCATGGGGATGCTGGCAAAGACAAACATCAGGGTCATCGCAATGATGCCGATGCTGTGCCAATACCAGCCCTGCGGGTAAGCGGCCAAGCCGAACAGAAACAGGCCAAACCACAGTCCCAGTTCGCCAAGGTAGTTGGGGTGGCGAGACCAGGCCCAGAGTCCCGTATCCAAATGCTGCCCCTCTCCACGCTGGGCGACAAAATCATGCAATTGAAAGTCTGACAGCATCTGCAGGGTGATAGCCGCAAAGGTCACTATGAATGCTACCCAGTCCAGCCAGTTCAACGGCGCTTCACCCAGACAGTACACCGCATAGACGGGGAGCATGCCGGCAAAAACCTGCAGGGTAGGAAATAGGTGGACGCCAAAAAGATCGGTAAAGACAGCCACTTTGGGGGCCTTTTCACGGAGCATGCTGTAACGCCAGTCCTCGTGATGCATACCCTCCCAGTAGTAGGCCCAATTCAATGTGAGGCGGGTCGCCCAGTACAGTATCAGGCCGATCACCATCAGGCCGCGTGTCGGGTCAATCGCGATATCTGATACGGCAAACCAGTACAAGGCGAGAAAGGGGGGAATCACGGTCCAGTAGGCGTCATAGAAGCTGGAATTCGCGTAAAAGCGACTGAACATAAAGATCACCAAAGTGGCGATGATGTCCGCGTAAAACGCGTCCGCCAGAGGACTGCCATCCAGCGCGTAAAGACTGGCACCGCCCAAAAACAAAGCGACAACGTAGGCGATGGTAATACGCACCAAACCTTCGGCTTTGGTCATGGTCTCGCTCTCGTGGGCGTGGTCTGCGTCTGTCATGGCTGGCTCTCCCTATGCCGGCTGCACCTGCGCGCCAGTGTACAACGTGTGAAATCCAATCGGCTATTGCTATGCTGGGTCCGTCGTCCACACGTCCATACCGATATGAACACAGACTCGTCAGCACCCCTTCCAAACCCAAGCGTATTTCACCGAGACACTCTGGGTGCTCGACTTCGTGAGGCCGACGTCCCCGTCATCGCCAAGGCTGCAATGCCCCACGGCTCTATCGGGTTTACTCTGGTTGATGCCGGTTACAGCGTGAGCTATTACCCCTCGGAACAGGGCATTGAAATCCGGGAAGACGACAAGGCGGATACGCTAATCGCGTTAAGTGCGGAAAATTGGTGGGGCATTGTCAAAGACCTGGAGACAGCGCCGGCGCTGATCTATGGCGGGCGCCTGAGCGACGGCTGTCGAGGTGACGTGGTGCAATTCATGCACTGGGAGCCCATGCTACGCAGCCTTTACACAGGGCTCCCGTTGTATCCGGCTGACCACGCGCTGTTACTGACCGATCAGGGCGGTGAGGCGCTAAACCTCTTGCAGCGTTTCACCCTCGAGCGTGACGACATGACGCAGATGCGACACTACCTCAATACAACGGGGTATCTGTTGCTGGGTGATGTGTTCGGCGAAGCTGAGGTCAAAGAGATGGTCGCCGCCGGCGACACCCTGCGCCATGCAGCTACCGAAGATGACCAGTCGTCCTGGTGGGGCAAGGATCGCGAGGGAAATGCCATCGTCACGCGTGTACTCAACGGTGGTGATCATCCCTATCTTCACGCCCTGGCGTCCGATCCGCGAATCGCCGCCATGCAATCACTGATGCCACCGGGCCTCAAGGGGGAAAACCCCGATGATATCGACGCCGTCACAGTACTGTTTAAAACGCCCGAAATGGTAGAGGGGCTTTCGGACTTACCCTGGCACCGCGATTGTGGCATGGGCGGTCACGCGGTGATGTGCCCCGTGATTAACCTGAGTATCTATCTGGCTGACGCGACACCGGCATCCGGTGAGTTGCGATTCCTTCCAGGATCTCACCGATACGCCACCCCCAATCCCGGGGAGGACGACGGTATCTCTATTCCCGCCAAAGCCGGCGATGTAACACTGCATTTCGGGGACGTCATGCATGGGGCGCCTGCGCCGCAAGGCACCACTGGCCCGTTTCGCAGCAGCATATTGCTGTCTTTCAAGCCTGACTTCGAGAACCATCGTGGCGACCGCCACTACAACGATGTGCTTCTTGACGATGGCGACGGATTCGTCTCGGCGTTACCGGGGAAATAGGCCCGTCGCCAGTCTAATCAACCGCGGCGAGCGTTTTTGGCTTTTGCTGCGAGGGATCTTCCTTGCCAGCAACACGGCGATAAATCGCCAACAATTCCTCGGCGGAGCGTTGATGCGTCATACGCGCTGCCTGTTGGTGATTGACCTGAGCTGAGGCGAGGCGCTCTCCCGGGTTGGAGAGGAAAAACTCAATGCGTCTGCGCAGGTCGCGCACATCCGGAAACGCAAATAGCGAGTGTGGATCACTGGCCAAATCTCTGGCAGCACTGGCGGCAGAATCAGCGACAATAATAGGCAGGCTGTGCGCCATCGCCTCCAGCACTGACATGCCCTCCAGCTCACTTTCCCCCGCATGCACAAACAAATCGGCCTGCTGATAAAGCGCTATGAGTTCCTCATCGGTTGGCTGGAGAAACTCCACCGGGTAAGGCATCTGTTCAGCCTGACGGCGCAGCCGTTGTTCCCTGGGCCCAGCGCCCACCAGGGTCAGTGTGACGCGGTTGGCGTACTTGCTGGCAGCGAGTGCATCCATGATCAGGTCCTGGCGCTTTTCACCGCTGAGACGCCCCACAGACAATATGCGGAAAGGCCTGGCACTATCCGCCTCGGCGATGCGTTGAGGTACGTACAAAAGATCGGCGGGAACGCCATTGGAAATCACACTCACGGGGCCCGGGTAGCCACCTTCGCGCAGCAGACCGCTGGCGAACAAGGACGGGGCAATCACCGCGGCGCTGTGCCTATAGTGAAAGTGCATCCACGTTTTGAAAATCAGAGACTCCAGCCAACGGCCGCGCATACCCAGGTTTCTCAGCAGGTTTTCGGGCTGCACATGAAAGGAGGACAGTACAGGGATTCCCATTTCACGAGCGACAGTAATCGCGGCGCCGGCGATAAAGAACGGGTACTGCACATGCAGCAGGTCACAGCCCCTCAGTAGCTCGCGAATCCGCTCTCGTTGGGGAATGCCCAGCGGCGACTTCATGCGGCTCATAATGTGATTTACACCAGGGATCGAAAGCCGCGGAAAGCTGGCAACCCGCGGGTTTGCGTCGGCCGCTGTTTCCTGAGCCTCGGTGGCTAAAACCACGAATTCATGCCCCTGGTCAGCAAGGGCTTTTACGAATCTGCGGGTGGAGACAACGGTGCCGTTGAAAGGGAAATCCCAGGGATCGAGAACGATGGCGACTTTAAGTGACATTCACTGCCTGACGCTGGTGAAGAATCACTAGAGGCTATCAGTTTTTCCCCATCTACAACACCGCCTGCGATCCACCAATGCGGTGAATAAGTCAGCGAATAGCGATGGGGTTAATCACCATCTGAACAGCGCCCTCGAAACGCGGAACGCCCAAGACAAACAGAAATTCATCAACGCCATCCGCGATCAATTCAGCGGTCTGAATGTTTTCCAGAATATGAACACCGTGTTTGGCCAAGAGAATGCTGTGACTTGGAAAAACCAGGTCCGGGTCCGGATTGGGCACTGCATCCAGGCCCCAGGTGTCGGCACCGACAGCCGCCACGCCCAAGCCCGCCAGGTATTCCGCTCCGTCAACATCCAGCCCTGGTTCTCCTGACATGAAACGCTGGGGATCTGTGGCCGCCAGGGCTTGCCAGCCGGTGTGCAATATCACGACATCGCCCTCTCCAATAGTTACACCCTGGGCCTTGGCGGCCGCTTTGATTTCTGGGGAGTTGATCGCGACACCTGCGTCCAGCATCGCCTCGACGCCAAAGTGTTTCACCATATCCAGCACAACACCACGGGTCACTATGGGGGGGATGTCATGGGTGCCATACACCAACGCACCGGTGGGCGAAAACAGCTCCGCTGCACTCACCCCGTTGTAGTAACGGTGATCGATACCGAAGTGCGCAAAGCCGTCAATCTGGGTCCCAATGCCCAGCCAGGTGGCGAGGTAATCGTCATTGGATGTCGCCCGCATATTGCCCATGGGCGGGATGGCCTCATCGGCATGGGGATACATCACTAAGGAGAAGTTACGATGACCGTAGGCCGGCGTTGCCGCACCGGTAACGCCGCCCAGCGCGTAGGTTTTCCCACGCGTCACCAGTTGCGATGCTCGGATGACGCCTTCGGCGGTTAGGGTATTCAGCGCACCCAGCCGGTCATCAGCGCCGTAACGGGAGGGATACCAGTCCGCTTCATCGGCACTCGCTGGGCCAGCGACGGTGGCGAGAAGCAAGGTGACCAGCGCGAGGTTGCGCAGACTTCTGCAATCAATCATTGACTCTTCCTTCATCCTTGAAGTAGTAAAGCCTGTTGAAGTTTAGTAGCCGCGCGCGAAATCCACCAGATGCGCCAGCGGCTGCCCCGACACATAACGTTGATAGTTATCGGCAAATACATCCACGATCATGGCGTCGGCTGTGGGTGCGGCCGTGTGAGAGGTGATGTGCAGGTTCTCTACTGACCACAGTGGGTCCGATGAGGATAAAGGCTCGTCGGGCAACACATCGAGTACCGCGGCGCGCAGTCGCCCGTCTTCAAGCGCAGACACCAAATCACCGTGCGAAACGGCATTGGCCCTACCCGCATTGATAAAGATGGCTGTGGGGGCCAGCTGCGCCAATAGCACCGCATCAACCAGCGCATCGGTGTCAGGCGTGTGGGGCATCAATCCAACCAGATAGTCCAAGCCAGTTGCAAAACTCAAGCGATCACTGGTGGCATAGCAGCGCTCAAACCCAGACACCGTTCGCCCATCCCGGTTCAAGCCGACGCATTCAATGCCAAAGGCGTTCGCCCGTTGTGCGACAACAGTACCAATACTACCGGTGCCCATAATGCCCATGCGCTTACCGCGAACGCTGCTTTCTCTGCCCGTCAGCCACCGCTTGCTGCGGCTGTGCACCAACACTCGCCGCTCCAGTGCCAACAGCCAGCCCAGCACGTATTCACTCATCACATCGCCAAACACCGCCTTTAAGGCCGTCAGCTGATAAGGCGGTTCGCCATTCTGCAGCAGCGGCGTCACACCCGCCCAGGTAGATTGCACCCAGCGCAAGCGCTGTGCTCCGCGCACGAGAGGGACGATGTGATCCGGCGCGCCCACAATCACCTCCGCTTCAGCCAGCACCTCCTCGGGCACGGCGGCGGGCGCGTACACCTGCAAATGGATATCGGGTAGATTCCGCACGGCAAGCGCCTGTGCCAGCGCGCTGTCTGGTGCTGCCAAGAGCACTACATTGTGCATAACTGTTTTTCCATTCTGGGCCATAGTGATTGGTGGCGTCGGGCTCGCCATCCGCGGATGACCGTGCGCCACTAGCCGTGCGCCACTAGCCGTGCGCCACTAGCCGTGCGCCACTAGCCGTGCGCCACAATAGTTAAACCGCAGCGGCAGATGTGCACCACTGTACGACGACTGGGGTGCTTATCTAAACCGCGTCCGCGGTGCCAGCCTCTGTAGCGACTACTATAAACCGCAGTGGCATTAGACCACAGACGCCAGACGCAAAAGGAAAGGCCATGAGCACAATAGACGATAATAAACGCTTTGTTCGCCAGTTCTTCGACGCAATGAGCCAGGGTGATGTCGCCAAACTGGTGGGCGCCTATGCCGAGGATGGCAGCGTGCAGACAATGGGCAATACACTGATTTCAGGCACGTTCAATCGCGATGAGATCGCGGCGGCTGCCGACGGCATCTTTGACGTGTTCCCAAACGGCATTGAATTCACCATCAAGGATATGGTCGCCGAGGGTAACAAGGTGGCCGTTGAGGCGAGCAGCTCAGGGGAGCATGTGTCAGGCCAGACCTACGCCAACCAGTACCACTTCCTGTTCGAAATCATCGACGGGAAATTGAAATCGCTGAAAGAATACCTGGACACCGAGGTAGTGACCGACGTGTTATGCGGCGGTCAACGCCCACCGTTTGGTGACGCCTGAGCAAAACGACTCACCACAAACGCGGGGCTCAAGCCTACAGATCGCAGGCTTGCCCCTCGCCATTGATTGCCCACCTCAGCGCGTTGTCCAATAGCTGGCGCATGGGCGGGTTGTCGTAAGCATCCGCGTTGTGACCCAGCGCAGAGTAAACTGCCCTGCCCTTACCCACACAACGCGCCCAGTAAATGGGGTGATCACCCATGCTGAGATCCCGGGACTGGCCCATGAAGTTCTGCAAAGGGGTGTAGGTTCCCTCATCAACGGTTGCGATCACGTGAAACCCACTGCCACGCGGGCTCTGCTCCCAGGAATACCACTCTTCATTGTGCTCCCAGGCTGCCGGAAGGCCCTCAGCCAAAGGGTGTAAACCGTCTTCGGTGATCACCGTTGCTACCTGAAACTGCGGGCCGAGAATATGCGCAGTGAATAGAGCACCCAGCAGTTGTTCCATGTACCAGCGCCACCCCGTGTGCGAACCGTCGCCGGCCGCATGGATACCAAACCAACCACCGCCTGCTTCCACCCAATTCTGGAAAGCCATCTCCTGTTCATCACTGAGCATGTCACCGGTGGCGTTCAGAAACACCACCACATCAAACCGCTGCAGCTGTTCAGCGTTGAACACCGCGCCGTTCTCGGTGTGGACGTACCCCCACTCCCGCCGCTGGGCAATGGACGAGAGCACCTCGGTTCCGCGCTCAATACTCTCCGTATGCCTGAACTGATTGGTCTTGCTGAACACCAAAACAGCGGGACTCCCGACCGCCGCAGGCAGTTCGGGGGGACGCGTGTCGTGGTGGGTGCTGGGAAAGATGACCGACCAGATGCCCATGTACCAAAGCGCAAACGCGATGAGGCCAAGCAAAACGGCGCCCAGAATCAGCAGCGCCCTGAACAGGCGCCAAACAAAAGAAGATTTGGCCACGCTAACGGTCTCCACTGGCTGTTGACGGTGACGTCTGAGTGGCAGCGACTATAGCACGGCGCCCTGCGCTCCTATGGCGGTTCGCCGCCGATTATCGGAGACAGCTCTGTGACTGGACGCTCTCTGACAGCCTTTTACTTAAGCAGCACCGTCGAACCAGTCTTTGAAACCATGGCTGGCGGAGGGACCGATGTGCAATTGCTCCAAAACACCGTGCCCGACCTTGTCGCCGCAGCGCGCGACAATGATCTGCTGCACATGCAGGTTCTCCAGCGCGAGAGGATCGAGTTCAGCGTCCACCCACTGCTCCCCATCGATGTGCAGCTCCCCGTGCCATTTCCCATGGCGCCACTCAGGGTGCTGGTAGCCCAGCCCCTTCATACGGTGCACCAGTAGCGGTTCAACGGTAATCTCCATGGACTCACCGTTACGGTCGTTCATGGTAATGACACCACCACGGGCTCGCCGTGTACCGGGAATAAAGTCGAGCTTGTGATCAACCTTCCCCTGCCAGAGGGTCATGCCGGGGTCGACGGTGCCGGGAATGTCCGCCATATCCTCATAGAATGGCAGGAAGCCTTGATCGGTGTGCCACTGGTGACCCGAGGCATCCTCAAACCAACCGGCAAGGCTATATCCATCTTCCCAACAAATGGGCAACCAATTGAAGTGCACTGCTTCAAAGTCTGAGGTCGGAGCGCCCCCCGTGTAAGGTTCACCCGAGGGACGCAGTCCCCAGGAGCGATCCTTCAAGCCAAACGTTGTTGCCCCATCAATAGTCATCTCGCCACCAGGCGTCTTGATCCAGCCTGACCACCGGCCAAACTGGTCCAGACGGGTAGCATCCATAATCACACGGCGCGAATTGCGCAGCGTTTGCCGACCTTCTTCTATACAGGCAGAAGTCGGAGTAAACAGCAGGTCGCATTCGATGCCGGTCTCGTTGGGCGCGATCTGAACGCGATGCCGGCCCATGGGCTCCAGAATATCGAGGCGAAATGGGCCGCAACTGATATCTGTGGGTTCGTCTGGCGCTCGACGCGATCCATGAAACGCGTACTGCCTGCCGCCCAGGGCCAAACTGAAACTGCAGTCGAAGATTCCCAGATTCGCGTAGCGGCAGGCCCCTACGCCGAAGTAGAAGCTCCCATCCTGCGCATAGGCGTTATACCAATAGCGGTCGTAAACGTTGTGGTCGCTGGTGGCGACCTGTGCAACAGGCTCGGCTGTCTGGTGAATAGGATAATCATCGAGTTTGGACAGCATGGTGCGCCTCCTGAGTGGGTAGCGATGAGCATGGCCCAGGCCGTGAGTCACAACAAGGCGAGCAGGCGCATGCCCACGCGGGCGTATAGTAAATCAAACCTGACAAACAACGGCTCCAGGGATGCCGCCCTGAGACTGCCGACACCATTGCCGTAGGATATGACCTCGGCTTTCGTGTTCAATCAGCCGTTGTGACTGGCAATGACCGCGGGCAGCTCACGAAAGGTGAACTCGGCTTGAGCGTCAGAGATACCCCGGGTGCGCACAATGGCGGTGAGGTGCGTCAGCCCTAGTGTGCGCTGATAGTCAGCCAGCAAGCCGCTCACGGTGTCTGCCGTGCCCACCAGCGCCCAGTCATCAAGCGCAACTGACGGTGCAGCATTCGCTGGGGGCGCGGCCTGCGCCAAGGTTCCGCGTAATTTCGCAGCGTCAGTCTCATCTCGGGCAAGCACGACAACCCGCATGACAGGCACAGTGTCCACCGCCGTCAGACCAGCCTCTGCAACAGCATCGGCGTGGCGTCGATAGTTATCGGACAAGGCCGCCAGACTCTCCCTGGGTGACGCCAGATAGGGAAAGCCCAGTGCACCCGCCTGCTTCTGTGCCAAAGGACCGAAAGCCGCAACCCATAATGGTATGGATGGCTGCACGGGCAATGGGCCCAAGGTTGCCCCGGATTCCGAAAGTGGCTTTCCATCCAGTGCATCGCGGATGCGTGTCAATTTCTCAGCGAACAAGCGGCGCTTATCGGCGGGGTCAATCCCCATCAACTCAAACAGGTCGCGTTGAATGCCACGCCCCAGCCCCAACAGCAACCTGCCATCACACAGCTGGTCTAGGGCCGCGATTTCTTCGGCCGCGAGAATCGGGTCTCGAATCGGCAGAAGATAGGAGGTTGTCGCCAGCTGAATGCGCTGTGTCTTTGCTGCGGCGGCGGCCAGCAGCAATAGCGGCGCAGGGATACTGCGGGCATCGCCCAGATGATTTTCCGGAAGCCAGTACGAACTGTAGCCGAGAGCCTCGGCCTTTGCTGCCTGCTCCGCAATGGCATTCGCACGCCAACCACTGCGTCCGGTCCAACCGGTAATACCCAAATGAATGGTCATGTGGTGATGGTCAGCACAAAGAGGCCAGCCGGTTTCTCGAGGTTCAAAAGGTTAAGGGACACTCGCGCTAATTCCATGATCGCGCCGCAATCCTGTAGCGAAATGTCATAGCGATTTACTGGTGCCGCCTGCGAAACATGCTCCAGGCATCGACTTCGGATCCGTCGGGGAAACGACAGACACCCTGGCTGGAGCCGTCGCTGCGCACCAGGATCAAGTGCTCCCCACCACTTTTCTGACAGTAGAGGGCGGCGGGGTTGGGAGCAGCCACTTGCTGACTCGTTACTTCTTCTTCAGCGCAACCTGTGATTTGCGCCAACGCTGCACCTGCTAGTGCAGCTGCAATGATTGCGGAGCCAAGTTTCCGAGTAAGCGCCATGTAACGTCCTGTATTCCCCACCCCTACCTCTGTGCAGCGTCTGAAGGCATAGACTAAATCACCCCGATAGCGCTGCCTAGTTAACTGCGAGCGCGACCACCAGAAAAAGTTCCCTAACTGGCGAAGATGGCCAAAAGTATACTAATGTATACATTTGCTATTGGCTGGCGCTGCGACAGGCGCAATAATCGGCGCATTAGCGGCAATGGTGCCCGCAGGAGACACAGCATGACCCAGGCGCAGGCGGATCTACCGCCCATTGAAACTCTGTTCAACCCCCACTCAGAAGAATACATGACCGACCCCGTGCCGGGTTGTCTGGCGCTGCTAAAGCGCGGCCGACTGGTATGGTATGAGCCCTGGCAGGCCTGGATCATGACGAACATGAAAGACATCATGCAGTGCTGGAAGGAAGAATATTTGTCCTCAGACTTCTACGACTGGGAGTTTGCACCGCAACGGCCACCTGAAGATCAGTGGAGTAACTTCGAACGCGCGATGATTGGGCACAGCCTTCTGGCGGACCATGATCATCATCGCCTGGTTCGTCGCGTCACTGCGCCGGCCTTCTCTCGCAATGTGGTGGATAAGATTCAGGAGCGCATAGAACCCGACGTCAAAAAGCTGTTTGACGACCTGGGTCAGCCCGAAAGCTTCGATTACATCACGGAGATCGCGCAGCACATTCCTTTCATCTCGATCACGCGCATGGTGGGTATCCCGGAGAAGTACTGGCCCGATATCCGCAAGGTGATCCTGACCTTCACTGAAACCTGGAACCCCACGATTTCCGACGAGCGCCGCGAGGCGGCCCGCCAGGACAGCAACCGCGCCATCGACATTATCCGCGAGGTCATTGCCGAGCGACGCGCCGAACCGCAACAGGACGACTTCCTGAGTACGCTGCTAAGGATCGAGGCTGACAACCCCGAGTTCGAGGAATGGGACATCGTCACGCTGATTCTCGCACTGGTGGGCGCAGGCGCCGACACCACACTGGTGGCGCAGCAGTGGTCGGTGTACTCGCTGCTCAAGCACCCCGAGCAAGCTGAAGCTGCACTTGCCACACCCGAAGCGTTCTCCAATGCCTTCAGCGAGATCAACCGCTGGGGTGTCTCGTCGAAAATGGGCTTCGCCCGTTACGCTCCCGCCGACATGGAAGTGCTGGGCCATCAGGTGCGCAAGGGACAGATGATCCTCATGATGCCGCACCTGAAGGACTACGACTCCGACTACTACCCCGAGCCGGAGACCTTCGATGTGGCACGCAAGTTCGACCCGGACGTTTTGTTCGGTTACGGCCCGCGCTACTGTATTGGGGCAGCACTGGCTAAACGCCAGCTGTACCTGACGCTGACCGAACTGTTCAAGCGCTTCCCGAACGTCAGCCTGGCGGAAGAGCCCGCCAGGGACGAAACGGACCACAACGCTATTGTCTTCAAGCAACTGCGGTTGAAAACAAACCTCTAGACAGGGAGACACAGGTGCGCGCCGTACGGATCGAAAATGCCAGGCCAGCGCTGGTTGACATGGACCAACCTGCCGGCGAGGGCGTGCTGGTTAAGGTAGCAACGGCGTCGATCTGCGGTTCAGACCTGCATATGATCGATCAGGGATGGGCCGAAGGTGGCGTGCTGGGCCATGAGGTTTGCGGCACCACACCCGACGGCACCGCGGTTGCGATAGAACCCTTCTTTGGCTGCGGTGGCTGCCACTTCTGTGACGACGGTTACCGCTCCCTTTGCACTCAGGGCGCCGATTTTTTAGGCGGCGGCCTGCAGGGTGGGATGGCTGAGTATTTGCGCGTACCGGACTATGCACTGGTGCCCTTGCCTACCGGCCTGTCGCTGGAACATGCGTCTTTGGTAGAGCCGATGGCCGTTGCCTTTCACGTACTCAATCAGGTCAATGTTACAGCGAGTGAACGCGTGCTGGTTGTCGGCGCAGGCGCCATCGGCTTGGCAACCGCAGCCGCACTCAAGAGCCGCGGCATTACCTGCGACATCGCCGCAAGGCACGATGCGCAGAAAGCCATCGCACAAAGTCTCGGTGCAAATCCCGACATCACAGATGGCTACGATGTCACCATCGACGCCGTGGGCAGCAGTGAGAGTGTTGCCCTGGCGATGGAGAAAACTCGCCCTAGAGGCCGCATCGGCATGGTCGGCTGCTTCTGGGAGCCTGCGAAGGTGGGCATTGAGTTCTGCACCAAAGAACTGACACTCATCGCTTCATTCACTTACAAATGCCAGCGTCCAGGACGCACATTCGAAGAAGCTGCTAAAGCGCTGTGCGACAACCCTGAAATAGCGCGGCAAATGATTACTCACCGCTTTCCACTGGAAGCCGCCAGCGATGCCTTCGCTACCGCCAGAGACCGTCAATCCGGCGGTGTGAAGGTTGTCTTCGATATCGCCTAAGCGCACCCACTTCGCAGGAATCACCTTTCAAGACACGCCAGCAAAAAAAAGGTTGGAGCCTCGATTTGTGACTTTTCGCCGCTTCCTATAAAGGCGGATCACGCCCTATACTATTCGGGTTAACAGGGACAGGTTACACACAGGAAATGGCAGACTTCGAGTTACCGGGGTACGAGATATACGAACGCCTTGGGCGTGGCGGCATGGCGACGGTCTATCGCGCGCTGCATCTCAATCTCGACCGTGAGGTTGCCATCAAGGTCATGGACGCCTCCATGAGCTCCGACGAAAACTTTTCGGAGCGTTTTATCCGCGAGGCGCGCATTTCGGCGCGCATGATTCACCCGCATATTCTGCAAATTTATGACGTCAACAGCTTCGACGGCATGAACTACATTGCAATGGAATATCTGTCTGGCGGTGATCTTGCTGGGCTGATCCGGGGACCGCTGGAACAGGGCCTGATTTATGACCTCATGCTGCAGATGACCGAAGCACTGGATTATGCAGCTACCCACGGTTACGTACACCGGGACATCAAGCCCAGTAACATCATGTTGCGCGAGGAGCGCGACTTCGTGCTGGCAGACTTCGGTATCGCCAAGGCGGCAGACTCCGGCACGCAGATGACCCAGACGGGCCTGATGGTGGGCACACCCAGCTACATGAGTCCCGAACAGGCCAAAGGCACAACCGTAGACGGTCGGTCTGACCTCTACAGCCTCGGGGTGCTTTGGTACGAAATGACGACCAAAACCCTGCCCTATGATTCGGACTCTGCAGTCAGCACTGCCGTCAAACATCTGACGGAGGATATCCCTACCCTGCCGGATGAATTGTCGGCCTATCAGGAGTTTCTGAGCAAGGCCCTGGCCAAGAACGCTGACGATCGTTTTCAAACCGGTAAGGAAATGTTCGAAGCGCTGGCGCTGCACCGCAACACCTTCCCTGCAGATGCCGTGCTGGTTGAACCCCTACCGGTGGATGAATCTGATGCTGACGCAGATCCGGAAGCGACCTTCGACCCGGCACTGACCTCAGCTGCATTCTCGCAGGAAACGCGAGTCAGCCAGTCTTCATCGCCACGCCCATCTCGCCCCTACAAGCTGTCAGAAACTTCCCGCGAGCGTCTGAGCAGCGGCTTTCATACCGCGCAACGGCGCAAACCACAGTCGCAGCAAAGCGCCGGTGGCGCACTAAAGGCTGCAGTGATCGCGGTCGTGCTTGCCGGAGCAGGCTTTGGCGGGTATCTGCTGTGGGAACAGCGCGGTAGTGGCACAGCAAGCACGGAAGAGTTGCGAAACGTTACGGCAGAGCTCGCTCAAGCCTATAGCGCGCTTAACGACAATGACATTAATCGCGCAGGCATTGCGTTTCGCAAAGTACTGTCCATCGACAGTGGCAACGACGCTGCCAAGCAAGGGCTCAGCGATGTTAAGGCGCAGTTTACTACCGCGATTGAGCAAGCCATCGACGATAGCGAGTTTTCGCGCGCCGACGCCCTGCTCAGCGATTACGGTTTGCTGTTTGATGACAGTGCCAGCCTAGAGCGTTTGCAATCTGCGCTGGCGCTGGCGCAGCAGGAACAGGAACTGGAAGCCGTGCAGTCCGAGCGGGTGAAGATCCTGCTGGAAAAAGCGGTTGCCGCGATGGAAAACGGTAAGCTGTTTGAGCCAAGCGTGGACAATGCCTACGAGTACTTTATGCAGGTGACCGCACTCAACGCCAGTAACAGTGCCGCCCGGCGTGGCCTGAATCAGTTGATGACCTCGGCGATTGCCCAGGCAGAGGACTTCATCGATGAGAACCGCTTTCCCGAAGCCCGCGAAGTCATTAATAAGGCGCGCGGCATAGATCCCGCCAGCCCGGAGCTGATTGCTACACAGCAGGCGGTTGAGTCCGCCGAGGAAGCCGAGCTCAAGCGCGAGAACCGCTGGGCGGCTTACAGTGAGGAACGTCGCGACACCCTGACCCGCTTGCTGACGACAGCTGAGCAGCAAATGCAGTCACAACAGTTTCTGTCGCCGGAGGACGGCAACGCCTACCAAAGCGTGCTATCGATCCTGGAATTGGATCCGGCAAATGCCAACGCCAATCGAATGCTAGAGAGAATGGCTGATAGCTTCCTGGAAGTCGCGACCCAGGCGCTGGAGCAGCAAGAGTTTGAGCAGGCAGAGACTGCGCTGGCGAGCGTATCGCGCGTCACTCCCAACCACCCCGAATTGGAAGCCAGCCAAGCCGGCTTGCGCTCAGCGCGTCAGGCGTCCGAAGAAGCCCAAGCGCGAGAGAACTACCTGGCCTCCCTACTCGTCGACGCGGATGCACGACTAGCCAGTGCCGCCACAGACCTCGATGCTGCAGCAGACGCACAGCGCCTGTTTGAAGAAGCTCTGCTTAGGGATGAGGGCAACAGTGCCGCTACTGAGGGCTTGGCCAACACCGCACAGGCCTACTTCGACTTTGCGCGCGATGCGGTCAAGCGAGGGGATTTCGATAACGCAACCAGTGCCTTGGCCAGTGCCGCTATGTTGGCGCCACAGCGCAACGACATTCTCAACATGCAATCACAGATGGCGGACATTGAAGCCGCATGGCAAGCGCAGAACAGCGAGGAACAGCTTTTGGCAGACGCAAATGTGACCGCCGAAAGTGGTGATTACGCATCTGCCGCCAATGCCTATCGGGAGGTTATGACACGCTACCCGGATTCGGAAGCTGCGCAATCCGGTCTGGATGCGGCGCTGGAAGGCATGATCAACAGCGCGGCACAGGCCGCAGCCAGTGGGCGCTTTGATGCTGCCAGCACACTGCTGGAAACCGCGCTTGGCTACGACATATCCTTGACAGCCGCAACCGACCTGCAAGCACGACTCCCCGAGATGGAGCAGCAATGGCGCGCGGCGGAGGAAGAAAAGGCACTGGCTCTGCAACAGATGAACGATCTGGCGTCTGCAGCACTGGCCGCCATTTCTACCGGCGACTTGTCGTCGGCACAAACCGCCTATGACGAGTTAGCCGGACTCCCCGACGCCGACGAGGCCAGCCAGCGCGTCAAACGTCAGCTACAGGACGCCTACCTCTTGGCCACGCGGGACGAGCTTCAAAACCAGGCCTATGACGTCGCCGAAGAGCTGCTTTTGTTGGGCAAGGCCCTGGCACCCAACCTCGCGGACTGGGCCGAACTGGAAGTTGAGATCGAGATTGGCAAGGCAAGCTCGCGCCGGCGCCTTGGCGAGTTTTAGTGCGATAGTTCGCACCTTGAGCCAATAACCACCCAGCGGGCTAATCCACCCCTCACCTACCCGCGTAACACTGCCATCACAGGAATTGGCACACGGCTTACATGGGTATTGAACAAAATCTGGGCAACTTCGAAAGGGTACTGCGCCTCATCATTAGCGTGCTCGTAGGGATCTGGGCGTTGAACACGCCAGAGCTTGGTATGGGCGGCTGGTTACTGGTGCTGGCCGGTGTATTCCTGCTACTCAATGGTATTTTTGGCCGCTGCTACCTGTGGTACGTGCTGGATATCAATACCTGCCAGGACGATCACGGCAACTGTAAGCCGCGGGCCGAGTGCCCGTGACAGAGGGCAATAAGGATACGCTCTACTACGATGGACAATGCCCGCTCTGTTTGCGGGAGATCACCCAGCTGAAAAGCATGGGCGACGACACGCTGGCTCTCATTGATATTCACTCGCTATCTGACGAAGAGCCGTCTTCTGCGCACTGCCGTCTTCCCGACAAAGACGCCCTGCTGCGCACCCTGCACCTCGAGACAGCAGACGCCAAACTGCTTACTGGCCTAGACGCCAATGTGGCCGTTTGGAAGCACACCCCCTATGGCCGCTGGCTGGCCTGGTTACGCTGGCCGTTGATCGCCCCTTGCGCGGACTTTGTCTATGGCGCATGGGCACGCTGGCGCTACCGCCGCCTGTATGGCAAAGGGCCGGCGGAACAGAACCAACGAGGTACTGACCGTGCAACTGGATAACGCCGCAATCAATGCCCTGGAAAAACGTTACCGGGCAGCCCTCATCAATTCAGTGACCGGGTTTAAACCGGCTAACGTGGTTGGCACTGCCGACAGTGAAGGCAACAGCAACCTTGCCATTATCAGCTCGGTGTTCCACCTCGGCTCACAGCCACCACTGATCGGTATGATCATCAGACCCAGCCCGGTGGAACGTCACACACTGGACAATGTATTGGACACCGGCAGCTACACCATCAACCACGTAGCATCGAGCTTTATAGAGGCCGCGCATCAAACGGCTGCACGCTACCCGCGGCAGCAATCGGAATTCGTTGCTACCGGTTTAACCGAGCTCTATGTGGATGGGGTTCATGCCCCCTTTGTGGCTGAGGCAAACATTCGACTGGGCATGGCACTGCGGGAGCACCATCCTCTGGCGATCAACGGCACCCACATGGTGATTGGCGAGATTCAGTGGCTGGACATTCCTGATGCCTGCGTCGCCGAGGACGGCAGCATCGATCTGGCCGCCGCTGAAACCGTTGCCCTTAGCGGCTTGGACAGCTACCACAGCACACAGCGTGTCGCTCGCATGGCTTACGCAAAACCTGACCTGCCGCCGAAAAAGCTCGATCAATAAGCTGCGTTTGTTTCGCTGACCGCCTGTTGGTTAGACTGGCGTCATCACAACAATAATGAGCGCAGACCATGACCTCTTCCCAGGACTCTTCACAGGCGGCACCGCGGGGATTTACCCAGCGCGCACTGGCCACCGTCGAACGCGTTGGCAATAAACTGCCGGACCCCGCCATGCTGTTCGTGGGTCTGCTGTTCATCGTGTGGATACTGTCCTGGTTGCTCTCTTACGGGGACTATGGGGTCGTCGATCCACGCACTGGCCAGCCGCTGCAGGTCGTCAACCAATTGTCCGGCACCTCAATGGCCGCTTTCTTCGCCAGCATGGTGACCAACTTCGCGCACTTCCACCCCATCGGTGTTGTGCTGGTGGCAATGTTCGGTATTGGGGTCGCTGAGCACACTGGGTTTATTAATACTGGCCTGCGCGCCATGATGACCGTGACAGCAAAGTGGCTGCTGACGCCCATGATTATTCTGGTGGGCATTGTTAGCCACACCGCCGCGGACGCGGGTTACGTGCTGGTGATTCCACTGGGCGGTGTCATCTTTTACGCGGCAGGTCGCCACCCCCTGGCGGGGATAGCAGCGGCTTTTGCTGGTGTTTCCGGTGGCTTCTCAGCCAACTTTATCCCTGCGGCCATCGATCCCATGCTGCAGGGCATCACCCAGTCGGGTGCACAGATCTTGGACCCGGACATCACCCTGAACCCCTTGAACAATTTCTTTTTCACCGCCAGTTCTTCAGCCGTGATCATTACTTTGGGCTGGTTCATTACCGATAAGGTGGTGGAACCGCGACTGCAACACACGCCGGTGGATGACGATCTGGAAGACCTGCCCACCATGGAGCCCCTAAACGATAAGGAGCGCAGTGCGCTGCGCGCGGCGCTGTGGGCAATGCTCGCGGGCATCGCCCTTCTTGTTGTCACCGCCTGGCCGGCCGATTCGGCCTGGCGAGGGCCTACAGGGTCGCTCACGGAACTGGGGGCACCGCTGATGTCATCCATCGTGTCACTGATCTTCGTTTTGTTCCTGCTACCGGGCACGGTCTACGGCATCAAGGCAGGCACCGTGACCAGTTCCAGAGACATTATTCAGGGCATGAGCAAAGCCATGGAGAGCATGGCCTATTACCTGGTCATCATGTTTTTCATCGCGCAATTCATCTACGCCTTTTCCCAATCCAATCTGGGTGTGCTGCTTGCACTGGAGGGCGCGGCGCTACTGAAAGCACTGGGCTTACCAGCCACACTCACTATCGCGGGCGTGGTCTTGATTACGGGCCTGTTGAACCTGTTTGTTGGATCAGCCTCTGCAAAATGGGCTTTGCTGGCACCTATTTTCGTGCCAATGTTGATGGAACTGGGTATATCACCCGATCTTACCCAGGCGGCCTATCGCGTTGGGGACTCTACCACCAACATCATTACGCCGCTCATGCCCTACTTCCCCTTGGTCGTGGTGTACTGCCAGCGCTACATGAAGAGCACGGGCATAGGCACAGTGACAGCGATGATGCTGCCCTACACAGTCACATTTATTATTTTATGGACGCTGTTCCTGCTGGCTTATTGGGCACTGGGCGTTCCGCTAGGGCTACAGTCGAATTACGGCTACCCGGCGTAGACGTTACAATTCAATAATGGCGGGGCACACAGCGCTGTGCTAAACCTGCTTATGTGAATGACAGACTGCGGAGGTAGATATGCTCCCATCTTCGTTGCTACATCCCTTGCGCAACGCTTGGCGTACGACCGTTTTTTTAATAACGATACTGGGCTGTGCCGCCTGCGCAACTGCACCCCAACAACTGCCGCAAGTCGCCGACGGAGCACCCGTCACTTTCGATGACTACGCGGATTTCGGCCCCAGACCCGCCATGCCGAGCCGAGATGACATCTTTTATCTGTCTCCCGAGCAACGCAGCGATTTTCTGAGCTACTACAACGCCAGCGAGCACTCGGAGGTCGATAAACACCGGCGTATCACCAACTATCTCGACCGCTTTGGTGAGGCCTTCAATTATCAAGGCGATACGTTTACGGCGGAGCAGACTATGGCCGCCCAGGGCGGGAACTGTATGTCCATGGCAGTACTTACCACTGCGCTGGCCAATGTTGTCGACGTTGAAGTGGGATACCAGCTTGTCGATTCTATTCCCGTGTATGAACTGGAAGACAACTTGGCCTTCAAGGGCCAGCACGTGCGCAGCTATCTGTTCGACCCCGACTACCAGCCGACTGACAGTTCGCTAATGGTCATACGCCGGCCCGGCATCATCGTGGACTACTTTCCCTCCGGTCGAGAGCACTTCATCGGCAACATTACTGAAGACGCTTACGTCGCTATGTTCTACCGCAATCGCGCTGCCAATGCCCTGGCTGAGGAGGATTTCAACAGCGCCTACTGGTACCTGCGCGAATCCATGGTGTACGCCCCGGAACATGCGGACGCCATCAATACGCTGGCTGTCCTGCACCGACGCGTCGGCGACGCCCAGCGCGCCGAAGCGCTCTATGAGTACGGTTTGGAAATAGAAGTAGAGACTGTGTCTCTGGTGAAGAACTATCGCAATATGCTGCGCTTACAGGGGCGAGAGGACGAAGCCAGCACTTTAGAGGATCAGCTGCACACGCTGGATGACCCCAGCCCCTTTAATTGGCTGAGCCTGGCCAGAGAGGCACACGATGCTGAGAACTTCGCGCTCGCTGTGCGCATGTACGACAAGACCTTGGATGTTGCCCCCTATCTGCAGGACGCTCATCTGGGCAAGGTTCAGGCGCAGCTCGACATGGGCCAGATCGCAGAAGCTGCCACCTCTCTGGATACAGCCACTGAGTATATGTACCGTGAAGACGAACGCTCTATGTACATTGCTAAGCTCAGCACATTACGCGGCAAGCTGGTTGACTAGACAGCAAGCCGCTCAGCCCTCGCAGGGGACAACACTGAGACACCGCCCACGCCTTTCCGGCAGCTCGATTGAATCCGTGAGGCCGTGCGGTCTTGTAACACTGGACCCGAGCAACTCCCTGTTCTAAGTTCTATTATGTAACTATATAGAGACGATTGCCCTGACGAGGGCGCGGCCAACCAAGCGTTGGGCAGCGCCAGACAAGTCACGATCCAAGCAATCACCCGCCTGATGACTGAACCGCAAGGAATTCCCATGCAGAAGACCCTGGATTTTTACTTCGATTTTGGCAGCCCTACCGCCTACCTTGCCCACTGCCGCCTGCAACAGCTCAGTGAACAATATGGCTTGGTAGTCAATTACCGGCCCATGCTGCTGGGGGGCGTGTTCAAGGCCACCGATAACATGTCGCCCGTGGCCATTCCCGCGAAAGGGAAGTACATGAATGAGTACGATCTGCCCCGTTTTGCAAAGCGCTATGGCGTCGCCCTCAATTTCAATCCTTTCTTCCCCATCAATACCCTGCAGCTGATGCGCGGTGCTATTGCAGCCCAAGCTGCAGGTTGTCTGGCGCACTACGTGAATGCGGTGTACCCCGCCATGTGGGTGGATCAGAAAAACATGGGTGACCCGGACGTTATGCGCGAGGTACTGGACAGTGCCGGTTTGGACGCAGAGGGCTTGATGGCAGCCTGTGCCGATCCCGAGGTGAAAGCAGCACTGATTGCCGGAACGGAAGAAGCCGTGGCTAAAGGCGCCTTCGGTGCGCCCACCATGTACATGGATGGCGAGATGTATTTCGGACAGGATCGTCTGGACTTCGTCGAGGAAGCGCTGCAAGCCTAAACCCCACTGCGCGACCGGTTAGCTGGCCATCATCCGCATGGCCAGCCACCGTCATCCTCTTCTATACTGAAAGCTCAACCTACGCAGGACAGGAGAGTCATTGATGCAACCCGATCCGGAAGATCGTTACACCGAGGCCGAGCCGGCCAATAGCCGCTCAGCCCTGCCCCTGATCATCGGCGGCATACTCCTGGTGATCGGCGTTGCTGTGTGGTTTATCTTTAGCGGAGAAGAGTCCGAACCCGCGCCTCCGCCTCCTGTACCGGAAAAACCCGCGGTGGAAGTGCAGGAACCGGAACCGGAGCTGCCGCCGGCACCGGATATACCCGAACCGGAACCCACCCTGCCGGAAGAGCCCAACAAACCTGTAGCGCCGGTACCCGAGCCTGAGCCTGCACTGACGCTGGAAGACAGTGACGACGTGGTTCGGGACATGCTGGCCCCGACCAATCCCTCTGACATCGTGAGCAGCGCACTGCTGAATGAGAACCTGCTTGAGCGCAGTGCCGCCCTTGTCGATGGCTTCAGTCGCGGTGCCGTGCTGACCAAGGTACTACCGCTGCCGGAGCCTGCCGGCGATTTCGCGATCATTGAACAGAACGGTGTCGCCGTTATCGACCCCGCATCCTACAGCCGCTACGACAAGTACGCAGACGCGGTTGCGTCTATTGACCCGGACCTGCTCGCCAACAGCTTTCATCGCTTCCGCCCGCTGCTGGAACAAGCCTACGCCAGCCTCGGCTACGACCCAGAGGACTTCGATAACGCACTGATTCGCTCACTGGACCGCGTGCTTGATACACCCACCATCGACGCGCCCCTGCCGGTCGTTAAATACGAAGCTATCTACCAGTACGCTGACCCCGAACTGGAGCAGCGGCCCGATCTGCAGAAACAGTTGTTGCGAATGGGGCCGGAGAATCTGGAAACCATCAAGTCACAGGCCGCCGCACTGCGTCGCGCCTTATTGAGCCCACCGCCTGCCATGTAGGCATTGTTTACTGCGGACTGACTGGGGGCGCCGATGACAAATCGGCGCGCCATAAGATGACGGGGTCAGCTACGGCTGCGCGACAAGTAACGCACAGGCAAACCCAAGAGCAGCAGCCCGAGGCCGTATAAGGCCACATCCCAACCGCTACCTGCGATCGCAAACAGCGAGAAGATAAGCGCAATTAGCGCCACCACCGTTGCGGGCCCCTCAGTGGCCTCAATCTCCCCTGTGCCTGGCGCTCGCCGAAGCGCAATTGCGGCAAGCGCTGACACAGCATAGGGCAGCAAGGTCGCAAGGGTCGACACCAGAATCAGTAACTCAAAGGCCGCCACCAGCCCCCGGGTATAGTTCATACCAATGAGCACAGTTGCCAACAGACTGGAGACGATCAGCCCGCTTGCGGGAACACCGCTTGTGTTCAGCGGTTCAAACACTGTGGGAAACAGATCATCCTTTGCAATTGCGCGGGACAGTTGCGCGGTTGCCAATACATTGCCGTTAAGTGCACCCGCTATCGAGACCAGCGCGCCCGCCGATACCAGTGCAGCGCCCGAGGCGCCCACCAGTACGCTGGCGGCATCGGCAAAGGGATAGGTGCTTGCCGCCAGAACATCCGCTGGCACCAACGCCATGGCGCCCGAGGTTGCTAATACGTACACCACCGTGGCGCTCAGAGCGCCCACGATCAATGCACGAGGAATGGTTTTACGAGGCTCGATCACATCGTCCGCGGGGATGGTGACGTTTTCGATACCCACGTAGGCCCACATGGTAATCATCACCAGGGTGGCAATCATCGCAGGCATAGAGAGTTGTTCTGGATTGCGGGCTTCAACGGCTGTGATATCACCGATCAGGAATCCACCCAGAGCAACCAGAAGTAACGGCAAGAGCTTTACAATTGTGGTTGCCAGCTGCACCACACCCACGTCACGGACGCCCCGCAGATTGACCAGCGTGATTAGCCAGATGATCGACACCGCTGTCAGGCCTGACAGTAACGGGTTATCGGACAGAGGCTGAATGAAAAACGCCAGGTAACCGGTGAAAGCGACAGCGCCCGCAGAGGTCGCCGTCACATAGGAAACCCAATGCCCCCAACCCACCAGATAACCCGTGGTATCACCAAACGCGGCGCGCGAATAGGCATAGGGTCCACCCAGGCGTGGCATCATTCGAGCCAAGCCGCCCAGGGTAAAGGCAATGAATAAAGTGCCCAGCCCAGCACACAGCCAGCCCAGAAGACTGTATGTGCCATACGGTGCAAGCAGCGCTGGCAACAGGAAAACACCGTTGCCGATCATGCTGCCAACCACCAGCGCCCAGCAGCGCCAAAATCCCAGCGTCTTCGTCATTCCCCTTCCCTGCCCGCAATACCATGTACGCCGGTGAACGTGACAGCCGCGTTCAACGTTGCTCCATTGGAACACAGGCCGGTGCCCGACAAACACCCCCCTGTGGCATGCCTCAAAGGCGCGCTGGTAGACTCTGTGGCTCGTGATCATCTCCCAGCGCGTCAACATGCCATTACCCCATCGGGACCACAGCCTGTATAGCCCTTTTGTGAACGCCGTTATCCAGGCCGGCGACCACCTGAAGGCACCTATGGAGGCGCTGCTTAAACAGTCGAATATCGACAGGCAACTGCTGCAGAACCTGGAACACCCAACACCTGTGGATGCGGTGCTCGCGCTTTATCGTGGGATCGATGAATCCTGCGCCCAACCGGATATTGGCATAACGGTGGGTAGAATTTGCTACATCGACGGCTTGCACCTGCAGCTGTATATGTCGACTCTATGCGAGACGTTCAGAGACTACCTGAATCTGATGCCCAGCATGCTTCGCACTACAGGTGATATTGGTGAAGTGAAGATGCAGGCTGACCGCGCATTCCTCAAGCTGGGTTGGCATCCACTGTCAGCGGCAACACGACCGCAGCGTTACTTGAGTGACACAGTGCTCACGAACTCTGCGGCCATCGTCGATTCCCTGTGTATACACCCGGTTCCCGTGCGCCGCGCCGACTTCACCTATTCGCGACCCGAAGATCTGGGCCTATTGCGCCAGGTGTTCGGGTCCGACCTGCATTTTGAGCAACCCGTGAGTCAGTTGTACTTCGAAAGAGAGAGTCTGAATTACCCGCTAACCCATTTGAGCGGCGATGTTGCGGCCTGGCAGTTCCAGCCCCTCACGCATCTTTTCGATGAGAATGAGCCGCCCGACACTTTTCTGCTTGAACTGCGCCGCACCTTACTGCGCCTACTGCCGCAGGGCGACATCACCATTGATCGCGTCGCCGATGCATTAACCCTGTCACGGCGCACATTGCAGCGCCGCCTCGCGGAGAGAGACTCGCAGTTCCTGCAGATTTTGCAGTCTGTACGTGCCGAGGTCGCGACACGCTATCTCGCGGATGAACGGCTTAGCATCACCGATATCGCGTTCCTGCTGGGATACAGCGACCAAAGTGCGTTCTCTACTGCCTTCAAGTCCTGGCATGGACGTTCACCCAAGGCTTACCGCCAGCGCTAGTGGCACCAATTCCAATGTTGTCGGCGCACAATATCGGGCAGACCCGTGCCGCCGCCGTAAACTAGGCTCGCCTTAAAACGCTATCCCCACCGCGGGCCAGGAAAGGACCAGACCATGGCGGTTATCGATTCTCAGCTGGATACCCAGTCAGACAGTTATCTCACCAACTTCCGAGTGATGAGCGAGGCCGTGAATGAGATTCGCGACATCGAACAGCGGGTCATCGACGCAGCGCAGGCAAAAGCCCCGCGTTACATCAAGCGCGGCCTGATTCCGCCGCGCGAGCGTTTGGGCCTGCTACTCGATGCCGGCGCCCCCTTCCTCGAATTGTCCACCTTATGCTCTTACAAACAGGCAGAGGACACTGACGGTACGGGCGCGGGCGGCAGCTATATTGCCGGCATAGGCTATATATCAGGCGTACGCTGCGTTGTTGCTGTGGACGATTACCTTACCAAAGGTGGCAGCATTGGCCCCTATGGCGGCAAGAAGCGCCAGCGCATGATGGATATCGCCATGGAGAACAAACTGCCTATGGTGAACCTCTCGCAGAGTGGCGGCGGCAACCTGAAGCTCGCGGGAGATACCTTTGGTGAGTCCGGCGCCATGTTTGCCAAGCAATGTCGCCTTTCAGCAATGGGGATTCCGCAAATCACCGTTGTCCATGGCAGCGCCACCGCCGGTGGTGCCTACCAGCCCACACTGTCCGACTACCTGATCATGGTTCGCCGTCAATCAACCATGTACCTGGCCGGCCCTCCTCTGCTCAAAGCCGCCACCGGAGAGATCGCCACCGATGAGGAATTGGGCGGTGCCGAGATGCATAGCGAAGTAGCAGGCACCAACGACTACCTGGCGGAAAATGATGCAGACGGCATTCGTCTCGCGCGAGAGGTCACCCAGAAACTGGGATGGAAGGCCGACTCCACAGTGCACAGCGGCAGCGATTTCCAACCGCCAATATACCCCCGTGAACAACTGAGGGGCATTGTTCCGGAAGACCCGAAAACCCCCTTCGATATGCGCGAAGTGATCGCAAGGATCGCTGACGCCTCTGAGTTTCTCGAGTTCAAAAGGGAATTCGATCAGGGCACTTTGTGCGGCCATATCACGCTCGAGGGGCACACCTGCGGTGTGATCGGCAATAACAGCCCCATTACAGCGCGAGGTGCTGCTAAAGCCGCACAGTTTATCCAGCTGTGCGAGCAGTCAGGCACGCCATTACTGTTCCTGACAAACACCACAGGCTTCTTGGTCGGCACGGAAGCCGAACAAGCTGGCATCATCAAACACGGCGCAAAGTTCATTCAGGCGGTGACCAACTGCACAGTGCCCAAGATCACCCTGATTGTCAGTGGCTCCTACGGAGCCGGAAATTACGCCATGGCCGGGCGGGGCATGGGCCCGCGCTTTCTCTTTGCCTGGCCGCGCAGTGTGGTGTCGGTTATGGGGCCGGCACAGGCCGGCAGCGTGATGCGCCAGGTCGCCGAGGCCAAGCTGGCACGTTCAGGCGAGGTCACGGACAAGATGCGCGCAAGCGTAGACGCAATGGAAAAAGAAACCGTGGAGGCCATGGAGGCGCGCTCGAATGCGCTGGCCAACACAGCCCGCGGCTGGGACGACGGGATTATCGACCCTGCAGACACCCGCGCGGTTGTGGCCTTCGTACTCAGCGTTTGCCGGGAAGGTGATGCCCGCGATGTGAACACAAATACCTTTGGTGTCGGCCGGCTGTAAGCCCGCCTGGACTCTTTCGGGAATACCCTATGCCAGCACTACATAAAATTCTGATTGCCAACCGCGGCGAAATTGCGCGGCGCGTTATCCGGACTGCCCGCGATCTCGGCTACCGCACCGTGGCTGTGTATAGCGACGCAGATGCAGACGCGCTGCATGTTATCGATGCAGACGAGGCGGTGCACATCGGCGCGGCGGCTGTGGGCGAGTCCTATCTGCTCGGTGAGCGCATAATAGAAGCGGCGCGCAAGACAGGTGCCGATGCCGTTCACCCTGGTTATGGATTTCTCTCAGAGAATGCTGACTTTGCCCGTGCCTGTGAACAGGCCGGTCTCACATTTATCGGCCCCAGAGCGGACGCGATTGAGCTGATGGGCAGCAAGCGCCTGTCTAAGCTTGCGATGATCGAGGCCGGCGTACCCTGTATTCCCGGCTACCAGGACGCCGACCAGTCCGATGAGACGCTTCTGGAAAAAGCCATAGACATCGGTTTCCCGCTTATGGTGAAGGCCTCAGCAGGCGGTGGTGGCCGAGGTATGCGCTTGGTGCATTCCACTGACGAGCTTCCCGAGCAACTGCGCACTGCCCGGTCCGAAGCGCTGAGCGCGTTTGGTAGCGATGAACTGATTCTGGAACGGGCCGTGCTGGAGCCACGCCATATTGAGATTCAGGTTTTCGCGGATGAACAGGGCAATGTCATTTATTTGGGAGAACGCGACTGCTCCATCCAGCGACGTCACCAGAAAGTTGTAGAAGAGGCACCCTCCCCTTTTGTTAACCCTGCATTGCGTCAGCGCATGGGTGAGGCCGCCGTACAAGCTGCGAAAGCCTGTGATTATCGTGGGGCGGGTACTGTGGAATTTCTGGTCGATGAGGACGAGCAGTTTTACTTTCTTGAGATGAATACGCGCTTGCAGGTTGAGCACCCCGTCACCGAGTTGGTGACCGGGCTTGATCTGGTTGCACTGCAGTTGCGGGTCGCTGAGGGCATGGCACTTCCGCTTTCACAGGACGAGGTGCGTCTCACAGGCCACGCTGTAGAGGTGAGACTCTACGCCGAAGACCCGAGGAAGGCGTTTATGCCGCAGACCGGTGAGGTGCTGGCCTGGTCCTACCCAGAGCGCGACGGTGTTCGAATGGACCACGGTATACTTGCCGGCCAGCAGATTAGTCCGTTCTATGATCCCATGTTGGCAAAAGCCATTGGCTATGGCGAGTCCCGAGAGATAGCGATACGCCGACTCGTCAGCGCGCTTGAAGATACCTGCCTGCTGGGCCTCAACAACAATAAGCGTTTTTTACAGAACGTATTGCGTCACCAGGCATTTGCGGAGGGTCAAGCCACTACCGCGTTCATCGAGGAGCATTTCATAAATGATCCCAGCATGGACGATCAGGGCCCAAACCCATTGACGCTGGCTCAGGCGGCCATGTTGTTTATGCACCGTGCGAGTGCAGCCTCTAAGCCCACGTTTGACTGGCGTAATACCGGAGCAACACGCGCCACCTACCGCCTGTCTCACAATGGTGATGTCACCGATGTCCTGATTAGTCGTGACGCCGCAGGTTTCAACATAGACGTACTGGAACAACGCCTGATACTCGAGCCCGTACAGGTTCGAAATAACGGCTGCGACTATCTTTATGAGGGCGTTCGCAGGCGTCTAGATTTTGCATTTGACGGTGATTCACTGTTCCTCGACAGTGAACAGGGTCACTTCAATATCACCGACGCCACCTACCAGCCGGCACAAGTCGCAGGCAGCGCAGGCTCTGGCCAAGTTAAAGCGTCAATGGACGGCGCCGTTGTCTCCGTACTGGTCAGAGAAGGTGACTCGGTGACGGAAGGGCAAACACTGGTGGTACTGGAGGCGATGAAAATGGAGCACCCACTCAAAGCCGGCATCAACGGAACAGTGACGTCTGTTCAGTGTCAGCCCGGTCAGCAGGTGAAAACGCGCCAGCTACTGGCAGTAGTGGAAGGCGATGACGCAGAGGGCACTCCGTCATGACCGATAGCATCCGTATCGCCAACTGCAGTGGTTTCTACGGCGACAAACTTTCCGCCGCCCGGGAAATGGTCGAGGGAGGCCCCATCGACGTGCTGACCGGCGACTACCTCGCCGAGCTCACGATGGCGATTCTTTATAATCAAAAAATGACCCGCGATACCGGCGGCTATGTGGGCACCTTCCTCAAACAGGTGAAAGACGTTCTCGCCGACTGCACGGCCAAGGGCATCAAGATTGTCAGCAACGCGGGCGGATTGAATCCGGCGTCCATGGCACAGGCCGTACAGGATATCGCGCAGGAACAAGGGCTAGCGGTAAAGGTGGCCTACATCGACGGGGATGACTTGCTACCCCGCATGGCGGATCTGCAAGCGGGCGGTGAAACCTTTTCCAATATGGATACCGGCGCCTCCCTCGCCGATAGCGCCTACACATTACTCACCGCCAATGCCTATCTCGGCGCCTGGGGCATCAAAGAGGCCCTGGACAGAGGTGCCGATGTGGTAATTTGCCCACGCGTTACCGATGCCGCCGTGGTGATCGGACCGGCTGCCTGGAAGTTTAACTGGCAGCGTGACGACTATGATGCGCTGGCCGGCGCGCTGGCTGCCGGACACATTATCGAATGCGGGCAGCAGGCCACGGGCGGCAACTATGCGTTCTTCCAGGAAGTGCCCAGTTTCGAGAACCCCGGCTATCCCATCGCTGAAATAGAAGCTAACGGCAACTTCACTATCACCAAACATCCTGGCACCGGCGGATTGGTCTCAGTGGGCACGGTCACTGCCCAGTTACTGTATGAGATCGGTGATCCCGCTTACAAAAACCCGGACGTCATTTCCCATTTCGATGCCCTGACCATGGAACAGGTAGCGGATGACTGCGTTTACGTGAGCGGCTGCAAAGGATCGAGCCCACCGCAACAACATAAAGTGTGTATCAATACCCTGGGAGGGTTTCGCAATGGGTTTGAGTTGCTACTGACCGGGCTGGATATCGAGGAAAAGGCGCAGGTTATCACTGAGACTTTCTTTGCCAGCATCGGTGGCAAGGCGCAATTCGACAGTGTTGATAGTGAGTTAATCCGCAGCGACAAGGCAAACCCTGCTCGTAACGAAGAAGCTTTCGCCAGACTCCGTATTGTCGCCAAATCCGGCGACAAAGACCTCGTAGGACGAATTTTCAGTGCGAAAATGATCGAACTCGCACTGGCAAACATCCCGGGTTTTGGCCCCATGACGCCCATCGGTAACGGCGCAAGCTTCCTGGCGTACTGGCCCGCGCTCATAGACGGTCGGCATATTACCGAGCAGGTGCACGTCGATGGCGAGCGAATCGACATCACGCCTACAAGTCAAATGCAGCTAGCGCCTGCAACGGCAACGTTCACATCGCATCCTATCGAAGACTCACCGACGGGTGACACGGTTGAGCTGCCACTGGGCAGACTATTCGGCACCCGCTCGGGCGATAAGGGCGGCTGTGCCAATCTGGGTGTGTGGGCAAAAGATGCGCAAAGTTATGCCTTCCTGTATCACTACCTCAGTGTCGATCGTTTGAAATCTCTATTACCCGACACAGCGTCGTTCACAGTGGATCGCTATGAACTACCCAATATCTTGTCGTTGAACTTCTTTATTCACGGCATTCTGGGTGAGGGCGTGGCATCTTCCAGCCGCACTGACCCACAGGCTAAAACCCTGGGCGAGTACCTGCGCGCCAAATCCATTACTGTGCCCGTGCAAATTGCAAATGCACTGGGTTCACATGAGGTAAAGCATGACTGAAGAGCGTTTATCACTCGAGGGCCTGGTGTTTGAGGCCGTTCAGCTTGAAGAGAAGGACCATATCCTGACCATCCGGCTTAACCGACCTGAGCGCAAAAATGCGATCAATGCCGCTATGTCTGCGGAGATCATCTATGCCCTGGACTATGCCAAACAGGAGCGCAGAATACGGGCCGTAGTTATCGCCGCCAATGGCGACGTGTTTTGTGCCGGCGGCGATCTGTCGATGATGAGCGGCAAAGGCAGCGAGACGACGTCCACCGTGCCCGTCCGAGGCGGCTCAGACGATATCTCCTTGCGCCTCCGCCACCTGAATAAACCCAGCATCGCCTGTGTGCAAGGAAACCTGTTTGCAGGCGCATTGCTGATGCTATGCAATGTCACCCACGCAGTTGCAGCCGATCACGTCAAATTCAGTGCTCCCGAAATTAAACGCGGCATCTGGCCGTTCATGGTCATGGGCGGTTTGTTTCGCATCATGCCCCAGCGCGCAGCGCTGGACTTCATTATGCGTGGCAACCCCATCGACGCGACCAAGGCGCAGCAGTGGGGGCTAATCAATGAAGCCGTACCCGCTGACCAGCTAACACAGACAGTGGACGCACTGGCTAGCGAACTGGCCAGCCTGGCACCGGGCTCTATGCAGATGGGTCTTGCAGCCTTCGTTGAGCAGGACGCCATGGACTTCGATACCGCCCTGCCCTACCTGCGCACCCAAATCGATGCCTGCCTCAAGAGCGCCGATGCCAAAGAGGGCATCAATGCCTTCCTTGAGAAACGCGAGCCCAAATGGGACTGAGCGTCGAGTGACGCCAGGTACGCTGGCGCACAAAGAGCGCTTTGAATATGGGCTCAGCCTGAGCCGTTTTCGCCCAGCCCCAAACTATAAACAAGAATCATTATCAGGTAGACTCGCGCCCTTGGATTGACGAGCCCTCATGAGGCGCTCGTCATTGGTGCTACTGGCCATCACATGGCTGCTAGCCACCTTTTTGTTACACAGCAGCGAACCCAAAGTAAGTAAGGCTTTCGCCTGCCGACTTCTACGCATTTTTAAAATTTTGAGGACTTATTGGACGCATGTTCAGTCTGTTAATCACGGTAGGTGCAGCAGCCTGCACGCATATCGGCTTGAGGCACGCTGTCGGACTCAAAAGGGCTGCTTTACTGGCGCTTGTCTGCGTGCTGCTAGCGATGGCATTCAGTGCCAGCACCATACCCGGTGGGTATTGGTCAGGTGTTTACACGCTACTGTCCGGTTATTTCCTGGCATGCCTTATCACACCCTGGATTGAACTGCTGTGGACCAAGCACCGTGCTCGCTAGGTCATTGGTGGCAACACTCTTGTCGATACCTGCAACGGTCGCCGTCGTCGGCGCGCTATTGGTGATCGTTCCGGCATATAACTCGCTGATTATGTCGTTGCTGCTGATCGCGTTCCCGATCTGGGTGCTGATTGCTAGCGCCGCCTTCATGATTCCAACACCGGCCCGCTCTGCGGCGGCCCTGATCACCGTTTCCCTAATAGGCTTCGGCGTCATTGCTTCCGTCAAATATCTGGGATGGACAACACTGTGAAAGCTTCGACAATAAAAACGTTTACTGATGTTCACACCTGGACGGGGCTTGGTGCCGGGCTCGCGCTTTTCATTGCTTTTTACGCAGGCGCTATCACGGTATTCACCCATGAATTGGACGCTTGGGACAACTATGGGATCGCGCAATCAGAAGCTGGTGATATCAGGCAGGCCAATGAACTGCTTTCCGAAGTCATTGCTACGCAACCCGTCGCTGGAGAGACCATCCGTCTGAACATCTCAAGTCCTGAGCATCCCGGGAATCACGTTATGTGGTTCGAACGGCTCGAGGATGGCGACTTCAAGCGGCACGACTTTCACCTCAATGAAGACGGTACGCTTGATACCTCCGGCAATACATCAGAGCTTGCGGGATTCATTTACGCCCTCCACTACAACCTAGGGATACCCACTGACTGGGGCCTTTGGCTGCTTGGCGTCATCTGCTTCATTTACGGGATCGCTCTGGTCTCTGGCGTGGTGATTTTTATACCCAACTTCGTAAAAGACATCTTCGTCGTGCGTCCGGGCAAGAATAAGAAGCGCTTTTGGTTGGATACACATAACATTGTCGGCGTACTTTCACTGCCCTGGCATATCATGTTTGCCTGGAGCAGCGCACTTTTGGCGATTGCGATCTTTTTACTCGCACCGTTTCAACTCACCGTTTTCAAGGACGACATCACAAGCCGCCTCGCACCGGAGCTTGGGGTTGTTCAGGCGCCAGAACCAAGCGGAATACCCGGTGCTATGTTGACCGCCGGTGCGTTACTGGACATTGCCCGACTGGAAGTACCTGGACTGGAGCCCACGCAATTACGGGTCAGTAATGTGGGTGACAGCAATGCCACCGTACGCGTGATTGGCAAGACGCATTCAGAGCACATGGAGCCGTATGCAAATATCGTAATGATGGCGACGGACGGAAGGATTCTCTCAGTCAGCCAACCTGAAACCGCCTCTGCCGGCGCTACATTTTACAGAGGCCTGATAGCGCTTCATTTTGCGAGCTTCGGGGGTTACCTCACCAAATGGCTGTACTTCATCCTCGGGCTCGCTGGAGCGTATCTATTCTACTCGGGTAATCTCCTTTGGGTAGAAAGTCGACGTAAGCGACGCTCGCAACAGCAGACACCCGCTTCGCTCTTCCTAGCCAGGCTGAATAGCGGCGTCTGCATTGGCTGCATGGCTGGAATCTCAGCAGCGTTCCTGGCAAGCCGCGGACTGGCCGACCTGGCAGACCGGGCCTACTTCATGAAGGGCGCATACTACGGCGTATTCTTCGCAGCGATACTCTGGAGTTTCGTCAGACCTGTTGCCACCGGCACCCGAGAACTTCTGCAAGCTTGCGCATTACTCACAGCGGCCATTCCGATACTGGACATCGCGCTACTCGATACCACGCCTTGGTCGGCAGCAGCTCAGGGGCACTACGAGCTGCTGACTGTGGATCTGATGGCGATTGTCGCAGCTGCCTGTTTCTGGTTCATGGCAGCAAAACTAAACAAAAGAGCGATATCAGGTGACCCGAACAGCGTGTGGGCGGCACACCCAACGTCGCCACATGGCACTGAAGCCACCGTTGCTTCAGAGGGCACGCAATAGCATCGAGCTCATAGAGCGGGCATCACTTCCCCCCGCTCGCAAACATCTATTGGTTGAACACGGGGCGGCGCTTTTCCATAAACGCCATCATCCCTTCTCTGGCGTCTGCGGTGGCAAGATTTGCGGTCACGGCGACGGCTTCGTCGCTGAGTGATTGCGCCAGTGTGCGCTGCTCAAACCCAACGATGACATCGAGCATGGACTTGACCGCCTGACGGGGCTGCGCGGCGATCTCCTCCCCAATCACTTGGGCGCGCTCCTTGATCGCATCAACCGCCACCAACTCATTGACCAGGCCGATACGGTAAGCTTCCGCGCCGTCAATCTTGCGACCGCGTAGAATCATGTCCAGCGCATGGTCTCGACCCACCACCCGCGGTAAACGTGCTGAGCCACCCCAAGCGGGCACCGAGCCCAAATCCATTTCCGGCAATCCAATCTGCGCCCCATTATCTGCGGCAAGCCTGAAATGGCAGGCAAGAGGAAGCTCTAATCCACCCCCAAGACAATAACCGAACAGTGTGGCGATGGCAGGAGTACCGCCATTTTCAATCATGTCCAAAACGCGATGACGCTGGGTGAAAAATGCTTCGGGGCTGCCGGCTCGCTTTACACCCTCCGGGATCTGCTTGAGGTTCATGCCCGCAGAGAAATGATCCAGGCCCTCACCGGTGAACACTATGGCACGCACGTTATCGTCAGAGAGCACATCAGGCAGCTGCTCCTCGAGTCTGTCGATATAGTCGATAGTCATCAGGTTCCAGGGCGCGGCATTTATACTGAAGGTGGCAACGTGATTGTTCACGCTGTAGAGGTAGGGATCGGCCATGTGAATATCCAGTTTTCGGTGCGGTCGCCTGATGCGGCAGCGCAGAACTCATTCAATTGATGCGCGCTATCTAACCACAGACAGAGACGACTTGCTCACCTAGTCGCCTTCGATCAGGTGCCCAAAGTGGTCGCGAACAAAACCGCGATAACTCATGAATCGCGCGCGCTTGGCTTTCTCGGCAAGATCACGGGGCGCGACCGCTCCAAACTTCTTTTCGTAAACCTGCTCGGCCAGTGAAAACCAATCCGCATCAACCGCCGACAATGCGGTCTCCAGTGCAGACTCAGAGATACCTCGCTGGCCCATTTCCTGGCGCAGACGCAAGGGGCCATAGCCGCGAGAGATGCGCTGGCGCACAAAACTTTCGGCAAACCGTGTATCGCTCTGCAGATTCTCATCAGCCAGCCGGGCTATTTCGTGTGCAACCAAGTCTCTGTCAGGGAAACGCCGACCTAACTTATCAATAAGCTCGCGCTGTGAATGCTCACGCCGCGCTAACAGGTTCATCGCCGCATAGCGCACATCAGCCGGATTGACCGGATCAGTGGCGCTCTCTTCGCGCGATTGACTCATTGAATATGCCCACTGTGCTTATGCAATAACTTGCAACGCACCACAGAAAAAGGAGGAATACCGGGCAATCCCGGCGGGAAACGCATTGAAAAGTCGACGCCGGGGCCCCGGCAAGCCGGAAGGGAGTGGGATAAGTGGATCCCCGACGTCGAGTGGGAAGCGACAGGCACTACACGTTGCCTGCCTGCATGCGGTTCAAGATTGGCTTACTCCTCAGCCACACCCTCATCGGACTCCGCTTCGGCCTCGGCCGCGGCGGTCGCCATTGTTTGCGCGCGGATTGCTGATTCAATCTCATTAGCAACGGCGGGGTTGTCTTCAAGGAACTTGGAAGCATTCGCTTTGCCTTGGCCGATCTTGTCGCCCTTGTAGGCGTACCAGGCGCCAGACTTATCCACCAGGTTGAGCTTCACACCCCAGTCGATCACCTCGCCCATATGGTAGATACCCCTGCCATACATGATCTGGAATTCAGCCTGCCTGAAGGGTGGCGACACCTTGTTCTTTACGACCTTTACCCGGGTCTCGTTGCCTACGACCTCGTCGCCGTCCTTCACTGCACCAATTCGGCGAATGTCCAGACGCACAGAAGAGTAGAACTTCAGGGCATTACCACCGGTAGTGGTTTCGGGGTTGCCGAACATCACACCGATCTTCATGCGGATCTGGTTAATAAAGATCACCAGGCAGTTAGTCTGCTTGATCGCGCCGGTGAGCTTGCGCATTGCCTGGCTAAGCAAGCGGGCCTGAAGACCCACGTGGGAGTCACCCATTTCGCCTTCGATCTCAGCCTTGGGCGTCAGTGCGGCGACAGAGTCCACCACCAGCACATCAACAGCCCCTGAGCGCACAAGCATCTCGGCTACTTCCAACGCCTGCTCACCCGTATCAGGCTGGGACATGATCAGGTCGTCCATCTGTACGCCCAGTTTCTCGGCATACACCGGGTCCAGTGCGTGCTCGGCATCGATAAAAGCTGCCGTACCGCCCGCTTTCTGGGCCTCCGCAATCACCTGCAGGGTGAGTGTGGTCTTGCCGGATGACTCAGGGCCATAGATTTCGCAGATACGACCGCGTGGCAGGCCACCAATACCCAGTGCAATATCCAGGCCCAGCGAGCCAGTAGAGATAGCAGGAATCGCGACCTGCTCGCGGTCACCCATGCGCATGACTGTGCCCTTACCGAACTGGCGCTCAATCTGGCCTAACGCTGCATCCAGTGCTTTTTGCTTATTCGCGTCCATAGTGCTGCCCCTTGTGCTCGCTATTGTTGGTTATTCAGCCGCCGAGAGTGTCTCAGTGACTTTGACACGGACTAAATTCTGCCCTGCCAAACTACTGTATATATATTCAGTGTTACGATTTTGAAATGCAAGCCCCAGAAGCGAAGAAAAATGGTCAATGCCGGGCACACGCCTGAATAGGCGACAGGTGGTGCTAGCAACTGGGTGGGCGCTCGGACTTATGCAGGGGTGGGAGTGGACACGTCGAGCTTATAGCGCCTGTCCATCAGCGGCGACGGCATAGAGCAGACAATCAGACAGCGCGATATCGGCCTTGTTGGTCACCATGAAGAATTTGCGGGGGCCCGCGGGGTACAGGCGGTTGCCTTCCTGACGGACAATTCTTGCCACCGCACACTGCCCAGTCATGTCCACCGCGGTGAACACCGACTGAAGATCACCGCTTATCCAACCCAGCGGTGTCTCCGCAGACACCGTGCCAAAATTGAGGCTCTCTATATCGGGTCGCAATGTCAGCTCAACGCCCTCCTGAGGCACTGCGGCGTAGGCGAGACGATTGCCGCTGCATATCTCAAGCCTGACGGGGTCATGCAGATGGGTGACCGCATTGGGCGCGCTGCCAGACAGCACCTGCTCAGCCATGAAGTAACGCTGCATGCCTGCAAATGCCAACTCATGGGCTGCCGCATCTTCGCGGCCCCCCACTTCAATAGTCACCGTCGGGTATTTGTCTTCACTAATGTCCATCAGCGCCCCCAACCCCAGGTTGGAGAGAATCAGGGTATCGGTGAACAGGGAAACAAGGGCGTCATGATGCCGGTCTTCAAACGTGCAAACGCCAAAGGCAGGGCCGGAGCCTGAGGTGTTGTGCATATCAACAACGGCCTCGGGATGATGCAAATCCAACAGTGCCAGAATCTCCTCAGCCAGCCGGCCCTGCTCATCGTCAAATGGCGGCTTGAAACAGCGATTCAAATCGCGAGCACCAGGCAACATCCGATGGGTGAAAGCAGGCTGACTTGCCGCCGCTTGCACTGATGCCACGATGCACACGACATTGACTGCCGGTTGATGCCCAGCACCAATCCAACGCATCAGGGCTAATGTGCCAGACGGCTCATTGCCATGCAGCAGGGTCACTAATGCCCGCGTGCGTGAAGTGTCCCTACCCTCAAAAAACAGGCAGGCCGGGCCGCCCAGAGTCTTCAGAAATTCAGCGGGTGTCTCGCCAAACTGTTCAGGCTGTGGGTTCTTGAAGAAATGAATTCGCATTACAGGGGCCAGGCATGCACAGGGCGGTTCTCGTTACTGTAACGCATGTAGTCTGCCAGCATGTGTCGCAGCGCTTCGCGCGCGTTGGTCTGCGCCTCGCGTCGCGCCACGCCGGCTAATTGCCAGTCTGCACCCGAGCGGCCTAGCGCCAGTCTCTGCTCGATTATCGCAAGGTAGCGGTCACTACTGCTGGCCGACATGCCGATCGCCAGAAGCCCTTCTCTGGCTATTGGAAGCACCTGCTCAAACACCTCTCGCACCGGTCGCTCGACACAGCCAAACTGTGACCGCCCCGGCCAGACTAGCCGGGCATCCAAACCGTACTGCGCCGCGCGGTAGAAATTGTACTCGGCAATATTGAAAGGAATCGCAGGCAGAAGCTCATCCACACGAGTGCGGAAGGCTTCAGTAAGGCCCAACATCAGCGCAGTATTGGCCATCATATCGACCGGACTTGGCCCCGCGGGTAAGGCGCGCATTTCTATACGCAGATGGCCCCCGGCCACGGGGTCATACACCGGACGGTTCCACAGCCATATGGTGCTCTGATGCAAACGCAGCTCGTCCAGTGCCGGCGCGGCGGAGGCATCATCGATGCTTTCGCTGCCGCACTGTGGCAGCAAGGGCGGGTACACTCTCACGGCCTCGCTGAACAATTCAAAGGCGCCATCGCGCACCCAGCCATGTCCGAAATTTACCCGCGCAGGCTCATTCCAGGCATACCTGTCGCGAACACGGGTATCTATTGACTGCTTAAACAGTGGGATGCGCGTCTCACGCCACAAGCGGTGGCCAAACAGCGTGGGCGAGTTAGCCGCCACTGCCAGCACCAGCGGTGTGACCAGCTGCACAGCATTGAAAGTGTTGGCGAATTGAGCGGGGCTGACGCGGTAATGCACCTGAAAAGACGTATTCGCACCTTCCAACGCAATATCCGTCTGCGCCATGTGCAAGGGGTCCAGGCCATTGATATCTATCTCGAAGGCATCGCCGCGTCGCTTCACCAGCTGCGCCATCAGCGCACGGTATCGCCGGCGCTCCGTGATGCTGTGAACGCCAAAATCTGAGGGGGACAGTGTGGGCAGAGTACCAATCGCAACTGTGCTGCCGCCCATATCGCGGCCTACCGCATCCACAGTGTGCACGGCGGACACCATTTCTGACTCCATGGCCTCCAGTGGCGATGCGGCCAAGGCGCAGGGCGACAGGTTGTAGCGATTCAGCTCCAGTGTCAGCTGCGGGTCATGACAACGCTGGTGAATCTCCTGGTTCAAAAACGCCGGCTGACCGGAATCGTCTACCAGGTACAACTCGAGCTCTGCCCCGAGAGACGGGGCGCCTTCACCGAAACCCGGCTGGCTCAGGACGCACTGCAACTGCGCGAGATTCTCAGACAGCTTTTGCTGAAAACTCGCGTAATCGGCGGGGCCAAAATCAGATTGTGTAAGCTCGATACCCATAACCCAGAGTATGCATCGCAACTACCGGCAGCGCATTGACCCAGATCGTATCAAGGCGACGTTCAACCCATCGGGTAAGGAATGCGCTTCGACACCTTGTACAGGGCCTTCATGATCGCAGGTTCAAGGACCACATTCGCCGCCGCGAGAATATCGGGCATCTGCTCCGTGGTGGTCGCGCCCACAATCGTGGAGCCGACAAAATCATGCTGCTTGCTCCACGCGGTCGCCAAGGTGGTGAGCGACATACCTGCGTCAGCAGCGATCTGTGCGTATTCAGCAGTGGCTGCCACCGTGTTCGGATTCAGGAAGCGCTGCGCCATTTGCTGCTGACGTTTTTCACCCTGCATATACTGCGTGAAACGTGCCCCCTCGGGCATGGCGCCATCCTGGTATTTACCCGTCAGCACCCCGCCTGCCAGTGGTGAGTACGGCAGCAGACTGACGTCTTCCTGGCGGCAGGCTTGGGCCAGTTCGTCTTCGAAGCGGCGATTGTTGAGACTGAAGTTATTCTGGATGGTGTCGAAACGCGCCAAACCGTGAACGTCAGACTGCCACAAGCTCTTGGTGAGCCCCCAGGTGGTTTCATTGCTGCAGCCAAGCACACGCACCTTGCCCGAGCGCACCAGTTCATCCAGCGCAGCCAGGGTTTCTTCCAATGGAAAATCAGCATCGGGCCAGTGGGTTTGGTAAAGGTCGATGTAATCGGTGTCTAGGCGTTTGAGGCTGTCTTCCACCGCGCGCATGATGTGATGGCGATCCAGGCCTGTCTTGCCGCCCCTTAAGGGTGGGGTGATCCAGCCATGCCCGGGGCCCGCCACCTTGGTAGCAATAATCACATCGTCCCGATTTTTGGTCTTTAACCAGCGCCCAACAATTTCTTCGGTCACACCCACGTAGCTGGCATCGGGCGGCACGGGGTACATCTCCGCGGTATCGAAAAAATCGATGCCGGCGTCAAACGCCATATCCATGATATCGAAGGAGGTTTTCTCATCGGCCTGATTACCAAAGGTCATCGTGCCCATGCAGATATCCGAGACCACTAGCGAACTGCGGCCCAATCGATTGCGCTTCATCGTGTCACTCCGGTAAATTTAGACCAGTGTAACCCAAGCAAAACGTCTCAGGCGTTGGCTTGCTCGGCAAAGCGCTGGGCGACTCGGGCGGCCACTGGCGAAAGCTGTTCGGCGTCAGTCTGCCACCGTGTCACCAACTGATCGCGCATCTGCGGCGTCCAAAATCGCTCCAAGTGACTAACGCAACCCTCCAGGGCGCGATCGGGATTGCGGTTTTCGCCCATGTTCAGAGCGATCTGATTCAGCATTCGCACCAAATGGTCAGTTTCCTGCGTCACAAGCACGCTCCTCTGCAGCACCGGAAACTCTGTTCGGGTGGGTGTAAACCGTGTGTCGTCGCTCGCTGACCCTGGCCACAAGCGTCAGCCCACTGCGCTGCGCATGCTCCACTGCCAACGAGGTGGGTGCTGAAACAGCAGCGAGCACAGGAATGTTGGCAGCCGCTGTCTTGGCCACCATCTCATAGCTGGCACGGCTGGTTACCAAAACAAACCCCTCGTCTTGGCGGTGTTCACATTGCAGTGCACCCAGCAATTTATCCAGTGCATTGTGCCGCCCAACATCCTCGCGAACACATAACACTTCACCACTCGGTGAACAGAAGGCAGCGCCGTGGGAGGCACCTGTTGCATCACGCAGTGGTTGGCGCGCAGTAAGCGTGGTGACAGCTTGCGCAAACGCAGCAGGAGGCACAGTGAGCGAAGACTGCACTGGCTGCGGCACTGAGATGGCCTGCTCCAGCGACTCAGCGCCACACAGTCCGCAGCCGGTGCGGCCCGCGAGATTGCGTCGGCGCTCTTTCAATGCAGCCTCGACGGCACTGGCAACTTCAAGCCGTACTTCTAACCCCAGCGGTTGGGCGTGCACGCTAACACCATAGAGTTGGTCGGGACTGGACAGAATGCCCTCGGAGAGACTAAAGCCCAGAGCAAAGTCCTCCAGGTCAGTGGCGGTGGCCATCATGACTACATGAGAGATCCCGTTGTACACCAGCGCAACGGCGGTCTCATCCACCACCGGGTCGTCGGAGGGAGAATCGCTACCCGAGAATGTGGCCGGAACGTCAATTGCGCCCGGCGTATTGCCCATCACTCGCGCCCGGCCTCCGCCAAGAGCGAGGTCTGTAGCCTGTGAACCTCCCGGTGCCTGCGCTGCCACTGGGAGGGTTCCGCGACCTTCTCCACGTGGACGGCTGTGACCTTGTACTCGGGACAGTTGGTGGCCCAGTCCGAGTTATCCGTAGTCACCACGTTGGCACCGGACACCGGGTGATGGAAGGTGGTGTATACCACGCCTGGCTTCACGCGCTCCGAGATCGCGGCCCGCAGCACGGTATCTCCTGCGCGGCTGCTGATACCCACCCAATCCTGCTCACTGATACCGTATTGCTCGGCGTCATGGGGATGAATCTCCAGCACATCCTCTTCGTGCCAGACGGTGTTCGCGGTGCGTCGAGTCTGTGCACCCACATTGTATTGGGACAGAATGCGCCCGGTTGTCAGCAGCAGTGGGAAGCGGCGGTTTGCGCGCTCCTCCGTGGGCACAAATTCCGTGATGCCAAAGTAACCCTTACCACGCACAAAACTGTCTACGTGCATGATCGGGGTACCGGTGGGCGACTCTGTGTTGCAGGGCCATTGCACACTGCCCTGCTCATCCAGTCGCTCGTAGCTGACTCCGGCGAAGGTCGGGGTTAGTGCTGCAATCTCATCCATGATTTCAGACGGATGAGAATAGGTCATAGGGCAATCCATGGCATTCGCCAAAGCCTGTGTCACCTCCCAATCTTCCATACCGGCTTGTGCCGGCATCACCTTGCGGACGCGGGAGATACGGCGCTCGGCATTGGTGAAGGTACCGTTCTTTTCAAGAAAGCTGCTGCCCGGCAAAAAGACGTGGGCGAACTTGGCGGTCTCATTAAGAAAGATGTCCTGCACCACCAGGCAGTCCAATGACGAGAGCGCAGCCTCGATATGGTGCGTATTGGGATCAGACTGGGCCACGTCTTCGCCCTGGCAATAAAGACCGCGGAATTCGCCCGCGACGGCGGCATTAAACATGTTGGGAATGCGCATGCCAGGATCGGGATCCAGACTGACGCCCCAGTGCGACTCAAACAGGCTGCGCGTGGCGGCATCGGAGATATGACGGTAGCCCGGCAGTTCATGCGGGAAGGATCCCATGTCGCAGGAGCCCTGTACGTTGTTCTGCCCGCGTAGGGGATTCACACCCACCCCTTCCCGACCCAGATTACCGGTGAGCATTGCCAGGTTGGCAATGGCCATCACCGACGTAGAGCCCTGGCTGTGTTCGGTCACACCCAGCCCATAATAAATCGCTGAATTACCGCCAGTGGCATACAGGCGTGCGGCGCCGCGCACCAATTCAGGATCCACGCCGGTAAACTCCGCGCTGGCCTCCGGACTGTGCTGTGGTTCCTGAATAAACGCCAGCCACTCTGCAAACGCCGGTTCCTCACAGCGGTCAGCGATGAAGTCGCTGTCCTGCAGACCCTCTTCCACAATGGTATAGGCAAGCGCATTGAGGATAGCGACATTGGTGCCCGGATTTACCGGCAGGTGATAGTCGGCACGGATGTGTGCGGTATCCACCAGTTCTATTTGCCGGGGATCAATAACGATAAGACGCGCACCTTCGCGCAATCGTCGCTTCATCCGTGAGGCGAATACAGGGTGTGCATCGGTGGGGTTCGCCCCCATGATCAGCACAACATCGGCTTTCGCGACTGAGGCGAAGGTCTGGGTTCCCGCTGACTCGCCAAGGGTAGTCTTCAAACCATACCCTGTGGGCGAGTGACAGACCCGCGCACAGGTATCCACGTTGTTGTTGCCGAAACCCGCCCGCACCAGTTTCTGCACCAGATAGACTTCTTCATTGGTGCAACGCGAGGAGGTAATCGCGCCCACGCTATTGCGCCCGTGTTGTTCCTGAATCCCGCGGAAGCGCGCCGCGGTGAATGCGATCGCCTCCTCCCAACTGACTTTTCGCCAGGGCTGATCGATGCTGTCGCGCACCATAGGTTGAGTAATACGGTCTTTATGCGTAGCGTAGCCGAAGGCAAATCGTCCCTTAACGCAGGAGTGCCCTTCGTTGGCATGACCATCCTTGTTCGGCGTCATGCGCACCACAGTGTTGCCGCGAAGTTCTGCCTTGAAGGAACAGCCAACGCCACAGTAGGCGCAAGTCGTTATCGCGCTGTGCTCGGGAACACCCGCATCAATAATGCTGTTCTCTGTGAGAGTTGCGGTGGGACAGGCATCAACACAGGCGCCACAGGACACGCAGTCCGAGTCCATAAACAATTCGTCTTGACCGGCGGACACCTTGGAGTCAAAGCCGCGTCCATCAATGGTGAGCGCGAAAGTACCTTGTGTTTCTTCGCAGGCGCGCACGCAGCGCGAGCATACGATGCACTTGGACGCATCGAAGGTAAAATAGGGATTACTGGTGTCTTTGTCGGCGCTTAAGTGGTTGGCACCTTCAAAACCGTACCGCACTTCGCGCAGACCCACTTCGCCGGCTGTGTCCTGCAGCTCGCAGTCACCATTCACCGGACAGGTCAGGCAGTCCAGCGGATGATCGGAGATATACAGCTCCATCACGCCGCGGCGCACCTTGGCCAGTTGATCGGACTGGGTGTTCACCACCATGCCGTCAGCGACCGGGGTTGTACACGATGCGGGTTTACCGCGCATACCCTCGATTTCTACCAGGCAAATACGACAGGAACCAAAGGGCTCCAGGGAATCGGTTGCACACAGGCGAGGTATCTTCACGCCGGCGTCTGCCGCGGCGCGCATCACCGAGGTGCCCTCTGCAACCGTTACCTCAACACCGTCGATGGTGAGCGAAACCGTCTGCTCGGACTCCCGGAGCGGTGTACCGAAATCCGGCTGCGGTTGGTAAAACTGCAACATGCCAATCTCTCCCGGCTAGCTCGCCTCGGCCGCCAACCCAAAATCCTCAGGGAAATACCTTAGTGCGCTGCGCACCGGCGAAGGGGTAAGCCCCCCCATCGCGCACAGCGATCCATGCTCCATGGTGTCGCACAGATCTTCCAGCAGAATTTTCTGTGCGGTGTCTGCGGGATTCGCGACCAATTTATCGATCACTTCGACGCCGCGGATTGAACCCATACGACAGGGAGTGCATTTGCCGCAGGATTCCGCCACACAGAAGGCCATGGCAAAACGCGCCTGCGCAGCCATATCAATTGTATCGTCAAAAACAACGACGCCGCCGTGGCCCAGCATGGCACCGGCCTGCGCAAAGGCCTCATAATCCAGCGGCAAATCCCATTGTGCTTCCGGGAGGTAGGCACCAAGAGGACCGCCCACCTGAATGGCGCGCACTGGCCTACCGCTGCGTGTACCGCCGCCCCAGTCGAAAACGATCTCCCGCAAGCTGATGCCGTAGGGCACCTCTATCAAACCACCACGCGCAATATTACCGGCCAACTGCACCGTGAGGGTGCCCCTTGATCGCCCGGTGCCATGGGCCTGATACGCTGCCGCACCCTCAGCAAGCACAGTGCTGGCAGCCGCAAGTGTCAGCACGTTATTGACTACAGTGGGCTTACCGAAAAGCCCCTCCAACGCCGGCAACGGAGGCTTTGCGCGAACCATGCCTCGCTTGCCTTCAAGGCTATCGAGTAAAGCGGTTTCTTCACCACAAATATAAGCGCCGGCCCCGAGACGCACCTCGATATCAAATGACTTGTCGCTGCCTAAAACACGCTCTCCCAGCACACCGGCCAGACGCGCCGCGTCGATGGCTTCATTCAACATTAACTGTGCGCGTGGGTATTCTGAGCGTAAATAGATGTAACCCTGAGTGGCGCCAACGGCGATGCCCGCAATCGCCATACCCTCCAGAAGCTGAAAGGGATCACTCTCCATCAGAAGTCGATCGGCGAAGGTGCCCGAGTCTCCCTCGTCAGCGTTGCAAACGATGTACTTCTGGTCGGCCTCGGCGCCCAAAACTGTGCGCCATTTAATGCCCGCAGGAAACGCGGCACCGCCACGCCCCCGCAATCCGGAATCCGTAATCTCTTCCACGACCGCATCGGGTGTCAGACTCAACGCCCGCTCCAGTCCCTGGAGTCCGCCCAGAGCCCGATAGGTATTAAGGTCAATGGGGTCGCCCTCACCCGCGCGGGCGAAGGTCAAGCGGTGCTGGTTGGCAAACCACGGCAGTTCGGCAACTTCGCCAAGGTAGTTGGGATGAGACTCAGGATTATCGAGCAGTGTGGCCAACAACCCCTCCGCATCTGACGCCATCAATTCGCCAATGCCTATGCGCTTTCCCTGCCAATCCATCTCCAGCATTGGCTCCAGCCAGAAGGCGCCGCGAGAGCCACTGCGAATGATGTTCAGAGGCACATCCGCCGCAGCCGCCTGTACTTCAAGTACCGCAACGAGGGCATCAGCGCCCAGGGCTCGTGCCGTTGTGTCTCCGGAAATGTAGAGCGACAAGGTCATGCTTCCTGCCTCATCGCAGCCATCAGTGCATCGAATTGATCGGCGTCGACGCGCGCATGGACAGCATCTCCAATGCGCACTGACGGACCGCAGGCACAGTTACCGAGGCAATAGACGGGCTCCAGCGCGACATCACCACCACTGCTATGACCCACGGCCACACCCAGACTGGCTTCGGCATGCGCTTTTAGCGCGTCCGCGCCATTAGCCTGACATGCCTCTGAGACGCAAATCTGCACCGTATGCCTGGCGGGAGGCGTCTCTCGAAAGTCGTGATAAAAAGACAGTACACCGTGGACCTCTGCCCGGGAGCGATTAATCGCTGTGGCTATGGCGGGTACGGCATCGGCAGGAACATAACCCAGTGCGTGCTGGATGCTGTGCAACATGGGCAACAACCCACCGGGAACATCGCGGTAGCGACTGATGCACTCTTCTATGCGGATATCGTTCACAGTGGCACGCCCCTAGCCTCATCACTCGTCTTAAGAAATACCAGCAAGATAGACCTGCAGTCCGCGAAGCTGACCCAATTGCACCGTATCAACTGCCGGTGCAATAACGTCCAGGCCTTGCACACTGAACCCGCCTACCTCATAACGATAACGCAGTTCGGTAGTCTCGCCTTCGCCTGAAAGGGTAAAGCTCATGCTACCGGCGACGCCCATGAACTGCAGAGGGCCCAGCCCGCCCTGCATGACAAGACTAACTCCGGGGCGAGCTTGAACCACGCGCATGTGCTCTATGCTTCCGCCGTCGTCCAACATCTCACAAAAACAACCGCCCGCCTTCGCATCCAAGCTGAACGCAGAGGCTTTACCGCCGTGGGAGTGAGTGGCATCCCACCACCGATCTATCTCAGCAGTCAGCGCTTCCCAAACTCGCGTCGACGAAGCTGGCATCTCGATGACGTGCTCCGACAAGAATCCGCGCTTGTCCACCGCAAGTAGTTCAGCCCTCGCAGTTCCAGCAGATAGCAGCGTAGAAATTACGAGCAAGAAAAGAGCGTGCAACGCTGCTCTTACACCACCAGAGCCAACACCTATCCGTGAATTCACTGTCGCGGAGGAAGCCATCTAGCGCACCCTAGAACTGCACCACCGAACGAATACTCTCGCCATCGTGCATCAGGTCAAAGGCCTTGTTGATGTCGTCAAGGGGCATGGTGTGGGTAATCAGATCGTCAATGTTGATACGGCCGTCCATATACCAATCTACGATCTTGGGGACGTCTGTGCGACCGCGGGCGCCTCCAAAGGCTGTGCCTTTCCAGCTACGGCCCGTCACCAGCTGGAAGGGACGTGTGGAAATCTCCTGCCCTGCACCGGCGACCCCGATGATGCAGCTTTCGCCCCAGCCTTTGTGGCAGGCTTCCAGTGCCTGACGCATGGTGTTCACGTTACCAATGCACTCGAAAGTGTAATCGAGCCCACCGCCTGTAATCTCAACCAGATGACCAACCACGTCATCCACATCTTTGGGGTTCACGAAATCGGTCATACCGAACTGTTTGGCCAGCGCCACTTTATCGGGATTGAGGTCAACACCGATGATGCGAGAGGCGCCCACCATCTTGGCGCCCTGAATCACATTGAGGCCAATACCGCCTAGACCCCAGACCGCCACGGTGGAACCCGGCTCTACGCCCATAGTGAACGCAACCGCACCGATACCCGTGGTAACGCCGCAGCCGATGTAGCAAATCTTGTCGAAGGGTGCGTCTTCACGCACCTTGGCCAGGGCGATCTCCGGAAGCACCGTGTAGTTAGAGAACGTGGAGCAACCCATGTAATGCAGAATAGGTTTACCGTCTAGCGAAAAGCGGCTGCTGCCATCGGGCATGACGCCCTGCCCCTGGGTCTCGCGGATCGCCTGGCAGAGGTTGGTCTTGGGGTGAAGACAGAAATTACACTCCCTGCATTCAGGGGTGTACAGCGGAATGACATGGTCCCCGGGCTTCAGACTGGTCACGCCGGCACCCACATCCACTACAACACCGGCACCCTCGTGCCCCAGAATCGCCGGAAAGGCGCCCTCAGGATCGTCACCCGATAAGGTGAATGCGTCGGTATGGCATACGCCTGTGGCTTTGATTTCTACCAGAACCTCGCCGGCACGCGGGCCTTCAAGGTCGACCTCAACCACTTCCAGTGGCTTACCAGCTTCAAACGCGACTGCAGCACGGGTCTTCATGTATCACTCCTGATTGTTTTAATCGCTTTCTATACGCCCCCGAGGCCGACTCGGTGCACCCTAAGCACCCAGTATAGAACGCGGCATAGGCTTGGGGGCCAGGCCGCACTCAGCGGCGGAATACCACCGTGCGGTTACCGTTCATCAACACGCGATGCTGGGCGTGCCAATTCACGGCGCGATTGAGCACTACGGTCTCTACGTCCCGCCCGATCTCAACCAGTTCATCTGGTGAATTAGCATGGGACACGCGCTCCACTGCCTGCTCGATGATTGGCCCCTCGTCGAGGTCAGCGGTCACGTAATGTGCGGTCGCGCCAATGAGCTTTACACCACGCTCATAGGCCTGATGGTAGGGCTTGGCGCCCTTGAAACCCGGCAGGAAGGAATGATGGATGTTAATCGCTCTGCCGGACAATTGGCGGCAAAGGTTATCCGACAGAATCTGCATGTAGCGGGCCAGCACCAACAGCTCCGCATCGGTGTCTTTCATGATCTGTAGAATCTGTGCCTCTTGCTCGGGACGGTTCTCGTTAGAGACCGGCAGGTGGTAATACGGCACGCCGTACCACTCGCAGCTATTGCGCATGTCATCGTGGTTAGAGACAACCGCGACAATATCCACGGGCAAGGTGCCTGCACGCCACTTGTGCATCAGGCCGTTGAAGCAATGTCCCCACTTCGAGACGGCCAGCACGATCTTCATGCGCTGGTCTTGATCGCGCAGTTGCCACTCCATATCAAACTCCGCGGCAATGGCGGAAAACTCCTCACGCAGCGAGGCCAGTGTCTGGTCGTCACAGTCGGCACAGGTAAACGCCGTGCGCAGGAAGAAGCGGCCCGTCTGACGGTCCTCGTGCTGGGTAGACTCCTCGATGTTGAAGCCTTTCTGTGCGAAGAAGCCCGACACACTGGCCACAATGCCAGGCTTATCGGGGCAGCTCAGTGTAAGAACAGTATTGGTTGTCATGCCGAGTCCCTGAAGGCGCTTTTATCAGGGCCGCTATGCTGCCAGACCTGCAAACTGAACGTCCATCGCCTAATTAGGCGGGATTGCAACAGCAGCTACCTACTCTTGCATGCCGTGATAAAGCAGTCTGATCAGGAGCCGCACGCCATCGTTCGTTTTAAGCTCTGTATAGCGCGGTCCCTCACGACGGCCGACATCCCGGATATCGGCCATTAACTCAGGATGAAACTGACAGGTGAAGGATCGCCGGATGGTGTGGGTTTCCCAATCCTTGTAGTAGATACAGGTGGTAGATACTTCGGTCCAGTGACTCGCATTCACCTGTGTGCGGGAGAGAATCTCGATGGCATAGGGCAGCTGCAGCAGCCAAGATAAGGGCGATACAGCCAGCTCGTAACGGATGGGGACAATCGCGTCGTGCAGTGTTTTATAAGCCCAGTTGGCGAATAGCGCCGCCTCTTCATTCACTTCATCACCATGAAACATCTCGATGTGCAGCTCACGCTCATGCTTGAGCATGGTATCAATCACACCATCAAGTTCATCAGCGATCAGCGCATGGGTCTCATGCAGCTCACCGGGAATGTGGTCGGCAGAGCGACTGCGCTGGTAGGGCAACAACCGCCGGGTTCCCACCTCGAAGTCCTCATTGCGGGCCACGGAGAAACTGGAATCATGCCAGCCGCGGGCAATCACATTACCTTCCTTGATGACCTCCAGATTTTCACCGACCTCGCTGATGCGCGCGCAGACTCTTCTAAGGGAGGCCAGGGCTGTGCCCTCAGGATCCAGTGGCAAATAATCCAAGCGCGACACTTCCCGCACGGCGCGTTTCAGGAGGCGCACATGCGAGGCCGCCGCTAACTGATGTCCAAGGCAAATGAAGATGCTGGGGCCACTGCTCGATGAACGATGCAGCAACAGCTGATCGACAAGGCCAAGCATATCTTCCAAGTTTGCTTTCGCACCATCAAAGCTGCTTGCATCGTGCACCGAGGGATTTCCACCTTGTACGACGGTAGCAATGCCGGCGCTGAAGACGCTGGCCAGGCGCTCAGGATCATGAACACCGCTCTCCCACACCGGATAGAGAATCGTGTCAGCATCGGCAACCTGCTGCAGCACGTAGGCGATATTTTTGGAGGCGCGTACCGCCTCCCCCTGTTCATTGATGCCCACGTTCTCCCAAGGCTCAATGACAGAAACGCTGTGTCTGTAAATCTCGGGAACACCCATCACTGCGTCCAGTTCTGTTCGCGAGCGAATGACTTTCTCCAGCGGCGGGGCAACGCCCCACTCGAAGAGTTTATTGTCGATGAGGATATCCCGCCCCGGAAACGGAGAGGGTGATTCGCGGTCGCTGAGAAAATAACCCAGCAGCGCATGAATGGACTGCGTACTGGCTGCGTGACTGCCCAGAATACCGGGCCGGGTTCGCCACCCCAAGCGGCGCAGCGTGTCCAGTTGCGGTGTTGTAGTACTGCCTGTAGCTGCCATACGCAATCCCTGTCGGTGGCGAGTCAGCCACCTAGTCTCCAACCAGATCGCGATGCACGCAAGTGTCGGGGGGCGCAATTTGTACGCGGCACTAGCGTGCATACTCCGGTGACGAACAGCCGGCAAATACCGTGACCCACAGGATACGGATACCGTACAATCGCGCTCTACTTTGGGGTAAATCATCAACGCAGTGAGCAACGCCAAGCCTTCGCAACATACTCCCATGATGGTCCAGTATTTACGGATCAAACAGGACCACCCCAACGAGCTGGTGTTCTATCGCATGGGCGACTTTTACGAGCTGTTCTTTGACGATGCAAAGCGCGCTGCTGAGCTTCTGGACATCACACTGACCGCCCGCGGCAAGTCCGCGGGCGAGCCTATTCCCATGGCCGGCGTGCCCTACCATGCGGCAGAGGGCTATCTGGCGCGTCTGGTAAAAGCGGGCGTCTCGGTCGCGATTGCCGAACAAATAGGGGACCCCGCCACCAGCAAGGGCCCGGTGGAGCGTAAAGTTGTCCGGGTCGTCACCCCCGGCACGGTGTCTGACGAAGCATTAATGGATGAACGCAGCGACAACCTGCTGCTGGCGATCAATCCTCTAGACAAGCTCTATGGCCTCGCCTATCTGGATCTGAGCTCCGGTCGATTCAGGCTACTTGAAGTGCACGGCGAGGAAGCGCTGCTCAGCGAACTCCAGCGCCTCAATCCGGCTGAAGTACTGTACGCGGAATCGCTGACAATGAGCGATGTGACTGATAGACCGGGCAGTCGACCGCAGCCTGACTGGGAGTTCGACCTGGACAGCGCCAGGCGCACACTGAACACACAATTCCAAACGCACGACCTCAAGGGCTTCGGCTGCGATGACCTCGAACTTGCCCTAGGCGCGGCGGGTTGCCTGCTCTCCTACGTCAAGGATACCCAGCGCAGCAGCCTGCCCCACTTGCGCAGCATCGGCCATGAGAGGCGCAACGACAGCGTCATAATGGACGCTGCGACGCGTCGCAATCTGGAAATTGATGTCAACCTCGCAGGCGGTGACACCCACACCCTGTTAGAGGTGATGGATTCAACGGTGACAGCCATGGGTAGCCGTTTGCTACGCCGCTGGTTGCACAGGCCGCTCACCGATACCCAAATCCTCATCGCCAGACAGCTAGCGATTGGCGCTCTGGCCGAGAACTATCGCTATGAGAGCCTGCGCGGCACCCTGAAAGGGGTCGGCGACATGGAGCGCATTCTCACCCGCGTCGCGCTGCGCTCTGCCAGACCCCGGGACCTGACGCGCCTGTTGTCTTCGCTGCATTGCCTGCCGGCGCTGCGCAGCGAACTCGCCAGTTGCGAGGCGCCATTGCTGGCCACGTTGCATGAGGATGCCGGCACGTATCCCGCGCTATGCGATCTTTTGGATCGGGCCTTGATAGAGAACCCGCCGGTAGTGATCCGCGATGGCGGCGTGATCGCCGATGGCTACGACAGTGAACTGGACGAGCTGCGACAGATTTCTACCCACGCAGGTGACTACCTGCTGGAGATCGAGCGACGCGAGCGCGAGGCCACAGGTATCAGTACCCTCAAGGTGGGTTACAACCGCGTACACGGTTATTACATAGAGATCAGCCGCAGCCAGTCAGATCAGGCGCCTACTGAGTACGTTCGTCGCCAGACACTGAAAAACGCTGAGCGCTTTATCACGCCAGAGCTGAAGACCTTTGAAGACAAAGCGCTGTCCAGCAAGAGCCGGGCTCTAGCCCGGGAAAAGGCGCTGTACGACGAGCTGCTGGAAACCTTGAATGAGGCGCTGGGCAGTCTTCAGCTGACGGCGGCGGCGGTTTCGGAGATAGACGTTCTGACAGGGCTGACGGAGCGCGCGCAGAGCCTGGACCTGCACTGTCCCGAGTTTACCGAGCAGCCCCTATTCGAAGTGGAGAGGGGTCGGCATCTGGTGGTAGAGCAGGTGTTGGACGAGCCCTTTATCGCCAACGACACCGTGCTGAATGAGCAGCGTCGTATGCTTCTGATAACCGGCCCCAATATGGGTGGTAAGTCTACTTACATGCGCCAGAACGCCATCATTGCCCTGCTGGCACACGTCGGAAGCTTCGTGCCGGCCGCGGCCGCCCGCATGGCGCCGCTAGATCGAATCTTCACGCGGATAGGCTCATCCGATGATTTGGCATCGGGCCGGTCGACCTTCATGGTAGAAATGACCGAAACCGCCAATATCCTGCACAACGCCACGCCTCGCAGCCTGGTACTCATGGACGAAGTCGGTCGTGGCACCAGCACCTTCGATGGTCTCAGCCTGGCGTGGGCGGCGGCGGTCAATCTGGCACAACAGGTGAAGTCATTCACGCTGTTTTCCACCCACTACTTTGAAATGACTGCCCTGCCGGATTTGTGCGACACCATGGCCAATGTGCATCTGGATGCCACTGAGCATCAGGATCACGTGGTATTCCTGCACAATATCCAGGAGGGCCCCGCCAATCGCAGCTTCGGACTGCAGGTCGCCAAGCTGGCCGGCATTCCCCAGGCCGTACTGACGGCGGCTGGCACCAAGCTCAAGGAGCTGGAGCAGGGTCAGTCCTCCGCAGAAAACCGGCCCCCGCCGGCACCCGTGCCCGCTCAGGCAGAGCTATTCACGCCCGCCGAGCACCCGGCCGTTTCATTGCTTGATGAGCTGGATGTGGATTCACTGAGCCCGCGAGACGCCCTACAACTGCTTTATCAGCTAAAAGACACCCTGCAATGAAGGCACTTTGCAGAGTTCGGCCCAGCCGTTAAACTACCGCCCCTTAGTTACCCCCCCGGACGAGGTTGAGGCGGAATGACATTTGTTGTTGGCGAAGATTGTATTAAGTGTAAACACACTGACTGCGTTGAGGTTTGCCCGGTCGACTGTTTTTACGAAGGCCCCAACTTTCTGGTTATTCACCCTGACGAGTGCATTGACTGCGCGCTGTGCGAGCCCGAGTGTCCGGTAGACGCCATCTTCTCCGAGGACGAATTACCCGAAGATCAGCAGGTATTCCTTGAGCTGAACGCAGAGCTGGCTGAGGTGTGGCCGAACATTACCGAGATGAAACCTGCCCCTGCAGATGCTGAGGAATGGGCCGGCAAGCCTAATAAGCTGGCCTTACTGGAGCGGTAACCGCCCGCCGGATTGAAAAAAACCCGCCGATGGCGGGTTTTTTATTGGGCGACTGACTAGCGAAATCAACCACTGGCCAACTGATGCAGCTGGAAGCGAGTTCCTGAGCGCCCTGATACCTCTACCTTGCACTGATTCCAGCCCACAGGCACGCGCCAGGGTTCTGTCGCAGGAAAGCGCAGGCTTTGGTCGCCCTGAGCGCAGCTGAGCATCACACCATCCACCTTACCCCGCACGCCATCGAGGCGCAAAACTCCGCGGGATAAGCGCGTCTCCCAAGCGCCGGGGCCGCCCCGATAAATGGGCGTAAGTTCTCCGGCGATGGCCACATCAGGCATACTACGGAACTGGCGATCCGATGCCAGATGCTGCTCCTTCGCGCGGGTCGTAACTTCACTACCTGCACCGATAGCGATCATTTTATCCAGAGTGGCAGCCGCATCCGCCAGCATCGACCGCTCAAGTTGTAAGCTGTGAATGCGCTCCAGCATCAACAAGTATTGATTGCGCTCGATGTAGGGATTTTTGAAACGGTTCCCGTCAGCCAATGTCTGCAACTCAACCGCACGCTCCAAATGAGACAACTCCGCCGCCGTATCGTCCCAACGACTGGAAATGGAGGCCGCCAGAATCTGCCACTTAACCTCTTCGTAGCCGCTACGGCCGGGTATGGCCTTGAGTTGAGCGGCGAGATCGAAGGCTCCGTCATAGTCTTCCGCATTAAAACGTTCCCAGGCCTGCTGGTACATCGCATCAAAATCGGGGGACAGCTCGCGGGGTTTATCGACAATCCAGGTATAAAAAACCGGGCCCACAAAAACCTTCACTGGGTTGCCGTTGCGCATGGCGGGACGAAACTGCTGGGCTGACACCTGATTCAATATGCTCTGCTCAGCCTGTAGAACGCCATTGGAGCTATGAATTTCGGGATTAACAACAGCGCCAGTGGTGTCGATTTCGTAGGTGTAGACCAGCCAGGCTTCCGTTTCGTAGCCGCTGGGCAATGAGGGATCGGCACCTGCGCCAATCGGTTCGGGCGGCACGAACTGGGCCCGCGCAGGCAGCGCCACCAGTGCACATAAAATCAGCATCACCCAGACCAGTAGGGTCTTGCGGGGCGTTTCGACCTCAGTGGTCGACCTTCCGTAATGCAACATAAGAGCTAACGTCCTTGCTAATTCCAGACTCTGATAATAGCAGAGCCGCGCTGCCAACCGTGACTACTCGGGTCGCAAGCTTTGATACACTGCCTGCGTCACTGTTTACGGAAAGTCAGTATGGACTGGCGCGTCGCCTTTGGCCTCGGTATTACCATCACCTGGATCACAGCCGGGCTTTTCTATCTGCTTGGCATCGTAGGCTGGGGGAACTTTGTTTACCTGCCCACGGCAGACATCGGCAGCTTTCTTGAAGGGGCCTTCGCCCCACTGGCATTTCTGTGGCTGGTGATAGGCCACTTTATGCAGCAAAAAGAAATTACGGCCAACACCAAAGCCATCAATATTCAGGAAATGAGCGCGCGCCGACTTGAACTGCACTCGCGGCGGGACAGCTACTTCAAGCTGCTTAGTCTGGTACAGGATCAACTGGGCGCCATTGCCAGCTTTCACTACATGTCAGTCGTCGGTCCCACTGGCACAGGCGAATTAAGCTCCGATGACTTTACTGACCTGCGATCACAGTCGAGTAACGGCGACCCTTCGCTGTTCATTCGCAAAATGATCGGGGTGGTTGTAGACAGCAATGACGAGCCAGACAAAGTGCAGGAAATTCTTTTTGGCACTGATATCAGGACGCGGCATTCACACAATTTCCTCAACACTTTCCAGCGGCTGCTGGACAGCGCCGAGAGCGTCGATACCGATCGTATGGTTACCGACGCACTGCTCTACGGCTCGGCCTTCGGCATTTATTACCGCATCCTCCGGCACGCCGAGGGCGACGAAAGGATGAATCCGATTACAGGCATTATGGCTGTGCAAAGTCATGCTGAAGCCGTCAAGCGTGGCGTAGCTAGCGACTGATTTCGATACTCCGGAAGCGAACCTCACCGCCGCCCCAGCGCTGAAGGGCAATAAAGCCTGCGGGCAGCGAGGCATCCGTTAGCTCTGCGGTGCGCTCGCCATTCACGTAAACCCTGATCTGATCACCGCGGGCAATAACTCGCAGGGTATTCCAGCCATCCAGGGTGTGTACCGTTGCCAGCGGCGGCATCGCGCGGAACACAATTGCACCCGTACGAGCCGCTTGATTAGGATGTTCGTCCCAGATATTCAGTTCAAAACAGGTCTCTGGATGAATGCGCTGCATGTCCTGACAGCGAATGAAGACACCGGAGTTAGTCTGGCTATCGATAGAAAACTGTACGCTGAGCTCAAAGTCTGTCACCACACCTGGGTGCAACAAAAAGCCATCACCCTCTTGGTCAGGCCCGCCGCCAACGATCATGTCATCTTCAACACGCCAGATAGCAGCGCCCACGGCCTGCCAGCCGGTGAGGTCGGTGCCATTAAAAAGAGACTGTGGAGAATTGTCGGTTCTGGCATGCACACTGCCGAGCGACAATGCGATGCCGACGGCTGCCAGAAGGCAGCCATGGACATAAGGCCTGGCCCAAAGCAGGCGGGGTATCAACTGTTGAATAGCGACTCGCCGGTGAGACCCTGCGTTTCCATAATCTGGCGCAGCCGTTTGAGGGCCTCTACCTGAATCTGACGAACACGTTCACGCGTCAAACCGATCTCGCGCCCCACTTCCTCCAGCGTGCTGCTTTCATAGCCGCGCAGACCGAAACGGCGGGACACCACTTCCCGCTGCTTATCGCTGAGCTCGTCCAACCAATGGGAAATGCTGTCCTTGATATCGCTGTCCTGGAGCAACTGCGACGGGTCGGATTCTCTGGTGTCTGCAATGGTGTCCAACACCGCCCTGTCTGAGTCCGGCCCCAGCGGCGTGTCCACCGATGTTACCCGCTCGTTCAGCCCCAGCAGGCGCTTCACATCCGCGGCAGGCTTATCCAGCATCTCGGCAATTTCTTCGGCGCTGGGCTCATGATCCAGTTTCTGTGTCAGTTCGCGAGCAGCGCGCAAATACACATTGAGTTCTTTCACCACATGGATTGGCAGACGGATGGTACGCGTCTGGTTCATGATCGCGCGTTCTATGGTCTGGCGAATCCACCAGGTGGCGTAGGTTGAAAAACGGAAGCCGCGCTCGGGATCAAACTTCTCAACCGCTCGGATCAAGCCGAGATTACCTTCCTCGATGAGGTCCAGCAGTGTGAGTCCGCGGTTTATGTAGCGGCGCGAGATCTTCACAACCAGGCGCAGGTTGCTTTCGATCATACGCTTGCGTGCAGCTTCATCACCCTTGAGTGCCTCGCGGGCAAAATACTTCTCCTCATCCGCTGTAAGCAGCGGCGAGTAGCCGATTTCGTTGAGATAGAGCTGCGTAGGATCCAGCGAGCGTTCTGCCTTGCGCGAGGCTTTGGCTTTCTCAAATGCCGCCTCATCGCGCGCAACTGCGCTGGCCACCTGGGTCTCCCCGGTCTCGCTTTTTGGTTTTGCGGTCGCTTTCTTACTGGCAGATTTGCCTTTACGCCCTGCAGCTTTCGCTGCGGCGCTCTTCCCCGAGTTTGACGTCCGTTTCGGGCGTGCTCCTGTGACATCCACATCCATGGCCATACCCCTTGTTCTAATACGAATGGTGAGTATTTCGCGCCGGCCGAACAGATTAACTCAAGCGCTGGTGGAAAAACAAGCAAACTTGGCCATGCCAAATGGGGCGCCCGTGCGACCTATCGACGCGGCAACAGCCGGATAGGGTCTATGGGTTTACCGTCTCGTCGGATCTCAAAGTGCAAATTAACGGTTTCTGTTCCCGTGCTGCCCTTTTCTGCGATCTTCTCACCCGCCCTCACCGTGTCGCCCTCGCCCACCAACAAGCGGTCATTATGCCCGTAAGCGGAGAGGTACTGTTCGTTGTGCTTGATAATCAACAATTCGCCAAAGCCGACGATTCCGGTACCGGAGTACACCACCTTCCCTGCAGCAGTAGCGACAACCGCATCTCCCCGCTCTCCGGCAATGTCGATGCCTTTGTGGAGACTGCTTGAGAAACGCCGTGTCACCCTTCCCTGCGCAGGCCAGCGCCATTGTTTCACCGGCGCCCCGGTGTATTCCGGTCCGACAGTTTTAGTCGGTGCCGATGACGGCTGTGTGACAGTGGTTGATTTTGTACTCGGTGCAGCGGGCTTGGGCGTCGCCACCGGCGCAGTAGGCACGGGTTTGGGCACTGGTGTCGCGGCGGTCTTCGGCGCCGTTTTAGGTGCGCTTGCCGGGGTACTGCGCGACGAAGTGCTGGGCGGTGAGCCTTTCAGCTTGAGCCGCTGTCCGGGGTATATCGTGTAAGGCGCAGGGATACCGTTAAGTGCTGCAACGCGCCGGTAATCCAGCCCATATACAAAAGCTATCCCGTAGAGAGTGTCTCCGCCTTTGACTGTGTAGGTGCCCGGTGTGGGCCCGCTGTAACGCACACGCCGATCTTCAATGGGCGCGGGCGGATTACCGCTGCAGGCTACCAATACCAAAAGACTGCAGGTCAGGATCAGTCGTCGCATGCCTGCATCATCGGACGACGGGCCTTTCAGCCCTCGCTACCGACGCTCCCATAACGGGACTCGATAAACCACACCAATGCAAAGCCGGTCACCATTAGCATCGTACACAAAGCCACCTGGGGCTCATTTCCGGTAACAGTCAGGTACTGTGCCGGGCTAACGGGAATCTGCTGCACCGCCTTGAGTTCGCCGTGGCGATCAACCACCCAGTCCAGCACCTGCTTCCAGGGCCACACGACAGCCAGGGAACCCAGCAGGAAGCCCGTGAGCAGCGCCATAGTTGAGGCATGGGCGCGTTGCAGCAACCAATGCAGGATGCGTGAAAAGACCATTAGGCCTGAGCCAGCGCCGGCTGCGAATACCACCAGCACCGTCAGATCGAACTGGGTAATCGCCGCAAGAATGGTGGCATACATGCCCAGCAACACCAAAATAAAGCTGCCCGAGATGCCCGGCAGGATCATGGCACAAATGGCGATAAAGCCCGCCAGGAAGACGCCGGTGAGTCCGCCCGCAAAGCCTACAATGGGGGATAGCGCGATAGTCAGGGCAACACCGGTGCCGATGACAAGCCACAGACTACGCAGGAAGGTCCATGCGGGCACCTGCCGGATAAGCACCAGTGTCGAAGCCAGGATCAAGCCAAAAAAGAAGGCCCACAATGGCACCGGGTGGTTTTCCAGCAACCAGCTGATACCTCGGGCGAGGCTGAGCATGCTGATTGCAATACCTGCGACCAAGGCCAGCAGGAAAGCCCCATCAACATGCTGCCAGGCTGCTTTGACCTTACCTGCAAGCAACAATCGAAGCAGCGCCAGGTCGAAGTGGCGAATTGCTGCCAGCAGGCGATCGTAGATACCTGTGATAAACGCCATAGTGCCACCCGATACCCCGGGAACTATGTCAGCGGCACCCATCAAGGCGCCACGCAGAAAGATTCCCAGACTGGTCACGCGCTAACGTACCGTGCCCGGTCTCAGGGGCACAAAACGCACAGGTTCAACGATATCGGTTTCAAACCCCTGATCAGTGCGGGTAACAACGTGGAGCTGTTGCCTGTCTTCCCCAACCGGCATCACCAGGCGTCCGCCTACAGCCAGTTGGGCCAGTAGCTCATGCGGTATGGTCGCGGGTGAGGCAGCGGAAAGAATGCCATCGAAGTCGCCCTGACCGTCCCAACCCAGCCCACCATCTGCATGGCGCAACTGGACGTTGCGCAGCTTCAGTTTGCGCAAACGTTGACGCGACTTATCCAAGAGCGGCTTGATGCGCTCCATGGCGTAGACTTCGCCCACAAGTTGCGCCAACACGGCGGTTTGATAGCCGGAGCCGCTGCCGATTTCCAATACCCGCTGCCGCGGCCCTGAGGCCAATAGCAACTCGGTCATGCGGGCAACGATATACGGTTGCGACAGAGTCTGGTTAAAGCCAATTGGGAGAGCGGTATCCTCATAGGCGCGGTGCGCCATGGCCTCATCGAGGAATAGGTGCCTGGGCGTCGTGCGGATAACATCCAGCACCGCCATATTGCTAATGCCCTGATCAACCAGACGCTGGATGAGGCGCTCGCGCGTGCGCTGGGACGTCATCCCAATCCCACTGATATCCGCACTATTCAATGCTGGCGCCACTCCCCACGTCTCCGTCATTGATCTCGACCAGTTCTGCTACCACCGCTGTGGCGTAGCTGCCCGCCCCCAGGCTGAACTCAAGTCTAAGAACATCATCATCACAAAACTCCCAACAAAAGTCATCCGGCAACACGCGCGCGGGGCGATAGGCAAGGCTAAGACCCTGGTTACAGAGACCGTCCGCAACACCCTGCCATTCTCCAAAGCAGTCATAGTAAGCCTGATGCCTAAGTGCAGAACCCAACGGTTCCCCGCGCCCCCAAAGTGGTAAGGCAGGATGAACATCGCCCTGCCGGCAGCGCTCGGCCACGGATGGGTCTTCACCATCGAAGGCGAAAACACTGTGAGTGCCATTGAGCATGCAGGCGTCACCCTCTGCGACCTCACACCAGGTACCCGCCTCAACACGTTCCGCCAGAAGCGCATTGAACAGTGCAGAGCGCAGCGCTGACAGGTAGAGGGATTTTCGGTTTCTGGCAATTCGCCTGCCTCCACGGTCCAGCCAATGCCTGGCCTGCGCCAGGGTGCTGCCGTTGTGACCAAAGCGCTGCACACCAAAGTAGTTAGGCACCCCGCCCTGAGCCACCTGTTGCAAGCGCTGCTCCAGTAACGATTTGTCGGGCGTGCGCAGATCGCGCAGCACCAGTACAAAACAGTTGGCGCGATGAACGCCGCGGCGGAGTTTTTTGCGGTGTTGCTTCACCTCAAGAATGGCAACACGCCCGTCGGCTTCCAGTGATCGCCAGTCGGGCGCCGGCTTGCCGGCAAGGCCCACACTCAGCCATTGTCGGGTAACCGCACGGCTGTCTTTGAGGCCGCTATAGCCCACATCTCGCCTGGGAACATTGGCCAGTGTCGCGACCTGCTGCGCCAACTCCTGGGTGCCGATGCCGGTTTTCTCGATCCGCAGAAAGGCATGCTCGCCCTCCCCCTCGGGCTCAAAGCCGAGAGATTCTTCGACAAAGAAGTCCTGTGGCGAAACGCGCAGAGATGCTGTACCCAGAGGATCACCCAGGGCCAAAACAGGTTTTGGATTCAGGGACAAGGCGACAACAAGACGACCGCGTGCGCAGCAATGCCTTCCCTGCGCCCGGCGAAGCCCAGGCCCTCGGTTGTGGTGGCTTTGATATTGACCTGGCCGATATCGCTCTGCAGGTCAGCGGCCAAATTCTCGCGCATCTGGGGAATATGGGGTGCCATCTTCGGCGCCTGCGCGATCAAGGTGGCATCGAGGTTGCCCAGGCAGTAGCCTTGCTCACTGATCAATGCCATCACGTTGCGCAGAAGGACGCGGCTGTCGATGTTGGCATTGGCGGGGTCAGTGTCCGGAAAATGGTGTCCAATATCGCCCAGGGCCAATGCACCCAGCAGCGCATCACAGATAGCGTGCAGCAACACGTCGCCATCGGAATGCGCTTCCAGGCCCGCCTCATGGGCGATCTTTACGCCGCCCAGCACCACATGATCGCCGCTAGCGAAGCGATGAACATCGTAACCATGCCCTATACGCATGAATCTCACCTACTCGTCTTCAGCCGGATGGCTCAGATAGTATTCGGCCAACGCAAGGTCGGCCTGCACCGTCACCTTGAGGTTGCGCGGCGACCCGGCCACAAGCTGCACCTCATGCCCTGCCATTTCCATGGCGCTGGCTTCGTCGGTGACGACTTTGCCCTCGCGGCGGGCATCGCGCAGTGCATCGCGCAATTCTCGCAACCGAAACATCTGCGGCGTCTGGGCGCGCCAGAGATTCGCCCGGTCCGGCGTGGATTCTACCTTGCCTTCTGCAGTGGCCCGCTTGACTGTATCGACCACAGGTTCGGCAAGCAGGCCACCAACGCCACTTTGCTGTACTTCTGTGATCAACCGGTTAATCGAGGTGACCGCCACACAGGGGCGGGCCGCATCGTGAACCAGAACCCAGTCATCGCCACCTGCCTGCTCTGCCAGCAAATCCAATCCAGCCAGCACCGAGTCAGCCCGTTCACGACCACCCGGTGCAATTCGCACGCGCGCGTCCCGTAAACCCACGATGTCATCATTGCGACGGTCGGCCGGGTCCAGCACCACGGCAACCGCACGAATATCCGGGCAGGCCAGTAGCGCATTCAGGCTGTGTTCCATGACAGTGGCACCGGCCAGCGGCAGGTATTGCTTGGGTATCGCGGCCGCCATTCGCCTTCCGCTGCCCGCGGCGGGCAACACCGCCCAACAACTGGGAGCGTCGCTCATTGCTGCGAGTCCTTTGCCTCGGACGCGTCCTTATCAACAAACTGGTAAAACACTTCGTCCTCGCGCACCAGATTGAGCTCTTCCCGCGCGCGCTGTTCCACAACGGCCGTGCCGTTTTGCAGTTCCAGCACCTCGCGTTCCAACACAGCATTGCGAGCGCGCAACTCAGCGTTGACGGCCTCCTGCTCAACCACCTGCTGCTCCAGACGATGCTGCTCGGCGAGACTGCCCTCCGCGATCCACAGCCGGTATTGCAACACCAGCAGCAGAAGAACGAGCGCGCCAAGCAGCCAGCGCATCATCAGGCCTTGCGAAACTCCGCCATGCCCCGGTAGGGCGCACGCTCACCCAACTCAGCCTCTATGCGCAATAGGCGGTTGTATTTGGCAACGCGATCGGAACGGCACAGGGAGCCGGTTTTGATCTGACCAGCAGCCGTGGCCACTGCCAGGTCGGCAATGGTCGTGTCTTCGGTTTCGCCGCTACGGTGCGAAATGACAGCTGTGTAACCTGCCGCCTTCGCCATGGCAATCGCGTCCAGCGTTTCGCTGAGGCTACCGATCTGGTTGAACTTGATCAGGATGGAGTTACCCACGCCCTTTTCGATCCCTTCTTTAAGGATGCGGGTGTTGGTCACGAACAAGTCGTCACCCACCAATTGAATACGGTCACCGATTTTATCGGTCAGCAGCTTCCACCCATCCCAATCCGACTCATCGAGTCCATCCTCGATAGAGATGATCGGATGACCGTCCGCCAGTGCGGCGAGATAGTCGCAGAACTCGGCGGAGCTGAACTGCTTGCCCTCACCTGCCAGGTCATAAACACCGTCGCGATAAAATTCTGAGGCCGCGCAATCCAGCGCCAGGGTGATATCGCTGCCCAGTGAGTAGCCAGCCTTGGCAACGGCATCAGCAATAGCTTCCAGTGCAGCTTCATTCGATGGCAAGTTGGGTGCGAAGCCGCCCTCGTCGCCAACGGCAGTATTCAAGCCACGCGCAGAAAGTACTTTCTTGAGCTGATGGAAAATCTCGGCGCCGGCGCGCAGGCCCTCAGCAAAGGTGGGCGCTGCAACTGGCTGTACCATGAATTCCTGAATATCCACATTGTTGTCAGCGTGTTCACCGCCATTGAGGATATTCATCATGGGCACAGGCATGCTGAGCTCACTGGTGCCATTGATATCAGCGATATGGGAGTACAGCGGCACCTTGCGCGAAGCCGCAGCGGCCTTTGCCGCGGCGAGGGAAACGGCCAGAATCGCATTGGCGCCAAATTTAGCTTTGTTGTCGGTACCGTCGGCGTCGATCATTGCCTTGTCCAGCGCACGCTGGTCATTCGCGTCGCTGCCCACCAGCAGATCACGAATAGGGCCATTCACGTTAGCGACCGCCTTGAGAACGCCCTTACCCAGGTAGCGCTCGCCATCGCCGTCGCGAAGCTCCAGCGCCTCGCGCGACCCCGTGGACGCACCAGAAGGCGCGCAGGCGGACCCGACGTCACCCGAATCCAGGGTGACTTCCGCCATTACGGTGGGATTGCCCCGGCTATCCATGACCTCATAGGCCTGAATCTGGGTAATTGTGCTCATCAGTTCGTCTCCGAAAAAAGTTAAGAGATGTCTAGCGAAGGCAACGACTTGGTGAGGTCGTCTATCGCCTTAATTTGGGTGAGGAACGCCTCCAACTGCGCCAGCGGCAGTGCACTGGGGCCATCGCAAAGGGCTTTGTCGGGATCAGGGTGCGCTTCCAGAAAAAGCCCGGCCAAGCCTGTGGCCATGCCCGCTCGCGCCAACTCTGCTACCTGATGCCGTCGCCCGCCAGAAGCCGTGCCACCCGGGTCGCGGCATTGCAGGGCGTGCGTCACATCAAACACCAGGGGCGCATTGTTGCAGGTTGCTTTCATCACGCCAAAGCCCAGCATATCTACAACGAGGTTGTCGTAACCGAAATTACTTCCACGCTCGCACAACAGCACATCGTGCTTGTCACACTCGGCAAACTTTTCAACCACATTGGCCATCTGGGAGGGACTGAGGAACTGCGGCTTCTTCACATTAACAATGGCGTCGGTGGCTGCCATGGCCTCAACAAGATCAGTCTGGCGCGCCAAAAATGCCGGCAACTGAATCACTTCGCACACTTCGGCAGCTGGCGCCGCCTGCTCCGGGGCGTGTACATCTGTCAGTATGGGCACATCGAAGGCTTCTCGCACCGCGCTAAGAATACTCAAGCCCTCTTCCAGCCCCGGCCCACGAAACGAGTGGATCGAGGAGCGGTTGGCTTTGTCGTAAGAGGCCTTGAAAACGTAGGGGATGCCCAACCTGGCACAAACCTCTGCATAGTGTTCTGCCACCCGCAGCGCAAATTCCCGACTCTCCAATACGTTCACTCCGCCAAACAGGACGAAGGGAGCACGGTTATCGATGGTGATATCACGGAGTTGTACCGATGCCGTAGCCATGTTACTTACCTGTGCAGACTCAGCCGCGCGCGTGCTCTAGCGCCGCACGAATGTAGCTACTGAACAACGGGTGTCCGCCGCGGGGGCGAGACGTAAACTCGGGATGGAACTGGCAGGCAACAAACCAAGGGTGATCGGCCAACTCCACCATCTCAACCAGCGACTTATCGTCTGACCAGCCCGCGATCTTCATACCCGCATCGCGAAGTTGGTCCAGGTAGTTATTGTTCACCTCGTAGCGATGGCGGTGACGCTCTGTGATGGTATCTGCGCCATAAATCTCGCGTACTTTGCTATCACTCTCAAGATGGCAAGGCTGCGCGCCCAAGCGCATGGTGCCGCCCATATCCGAACTTTCGTCACGCTGCTCGGTGGAACCGTCGGCGTTCTGCCATTCGGTAATCAGTGCAACAATCGGATGCGGTGTCCCTGCGTTCATCTCGGTAGAGTTTGCATCTGCCAGGCCGCAAACATTGCGCGCATACTCAATCAACGCCACGTGCATACCTAGGCAAATACCCAGGTAGGGTATGCGATTTTCGCGGGCATAACGCACCGCCGTAATCTTGCCTTCCACGCCGCGATCACCGAAGCCACCCGGCACAAGAATCGCATCAACCTGTTCCAGACAGGCAGTGCCATCGCGCTCGATGTCTTCGGCATCAATGTAGTCAATCTGAACATCAGCCAGTGTTTGCAGGCCGGCATGTTTCAGCGCCTCATTGAGCGATTTGTAGGCATCCAGCAGGTCCATGTACTTACCCACCATGGCCACGCGCACCGTGGAGCGAGGTTCGCTGAACTCGCGCTGCAGCACATCGTCCCATTCCGACAGATCCGCGGCAGGACAATCTAGGTTAAAGCGTTCGACCACGAAGTCATCCAGGCCCATGCCATGCAGTGCGCCGGGGATTCGGTAGATGCTGTCTGCGTCCAGCAGAGGAATCACTGCGCGCTCTTCCACGTTGGTGAACAGGGAAATCTTCTTGCGTGCACTCTCTTCAATATCGACTGAGCAGCGACACAGCAAAATGTCTGGCTGTAGGCCAATTGACCGTAGCTCTTTCACCGAGTGCTGGGTGGGCTTGGTTTTGATCTCGCCGGCAGTGGCAATATACGGCACCAGTGTTAGGTGCATCAGCAGCGCTCGACTGGCGCCCAGCTCCACCTTCAGCTGACGCGCAGCTTCAAGAAATGGCAGGCCTTCGATGTCGCCAACGGTGCCACCAATCTCAACGACTGCGACATCCGCATCCCCCGCTCCTAGCTGAATTCGGCGCTTGATCTCATCGGTGACGTGCGGAATCACTTGCACCGTGCCGCCCAGGTAATCGCCGCGGCGCTCTTTGCGCAGCACTTCGTTATACACGCGGCCCGTTGTGAAGTTGTTAGAGCGCAGCATAGTCGTGCGAGTGAAGCGCTCATAGTGGCCCAGATCCAAGTCGGTCTCGGCGCCGTCCTCGGTTACAAACACCTCGCCGTGCTGGAAGGGGCTCATCGTGCCGGGGTCGACGTTAATGTAGGGATCGAGTTTGAGCAGTGTGACCTTGAGCCCCCGCGCCTCCAGCACAGCTGCCAGCGATGCTGCTGCTATACCCTTGCCCAACGAGGAAACAACCCCACCTGTGACGAATACAAATCGCGTCATGAAAAGCCTTTAATCACACTGTTCAGTCGGAAACGCAGGATTGATAGAGCTAAGACCGGGGTCGGCCCGGCGCCCTTGCATTCCCACAAAAGATGGGACGCCAGATTACCAGAAAGGCCCCTGTCACTCAACGAAGTCGGCACCCTCAACTGCGCGCCAGCGCAATCGCCATAGCCCGACCGCTGCGTCGCCCTCGTCGCAACCTCGCGCAGGATGTTCGCACAGTGCAAAGCCGCCAATATCGATCAATACGCCGCCGAGGTACACCAATGGGACAGCATCGCGGTGCCAGGG
>SPKZ01007852.1_pt1 | contig 84897 bp, 109 predicted proteins | sample 2456571 | NCBI WGS metagenome assembly SPKZ01 (sample SAMN11192286, study PRJNA482655) | marine metagenome | biome: ENVO:00000447; feature: ENVO:00000244|ENVO:00000211|ENVO:00000569|ENVO:00002023; material: ENVO:00002151; isolation source: ocean water from marine abyssalpelagic zone ...
AAGACGATACTATTTTTGATAAAAGTGAGAGTGTTGAAGATGCACTACAGCAATCAGATATTAATGCAGTAGGTAGAGCAGCTTCTCTAACAGGAACTATTCCAAGAACTAGTGCTATGTTGAGTGATGTTGCTGCAGGCGCTGGTGATCAAGCATTAGGCTTTTTAGAAGATCAGGTTGGTCAGATTCAGAACAAAGGGTTTGAACAATATGCCAAAGACACTACAGATAAAATGGCTGAAGGAGTACAGAGTGCTTTCGAAAGTGCAGCTACAAAAGTTAAAGAGGAGATTAGTGGTGCTATAGGAGGTGCCTTTGATGGTGTAGCTGATAAGATTAAAGAAAACTTATCATTTTTTGGAGATGGATAATAACACAGACTATATCACATACTTTCACGATAGTGTTGAGGTAAATACTGTAGGTGACTTTACCGATCAAGACGGATTATCGATAGCTCTATCTTTCAATGGACGTGAGGATGAGCTTATGCAGTATTCTGGTGACACACAAAAGACTAATCGTGAGAGAGTATTTGATAGTTATACTGCTAGACAGCGTAATGAAAATCAGTCTGTGAGCGATGCACAGTTATTATTAAAGCTTGGAACAAAGCTTTTGATACCTAAAGATAGAATTAATAGAGAGACTCTTGTAGCACAAGGCAATACTGTTGAAAGAATTAATGATGTAAATGCATTTTTAGCAAATCAGCTCAATAGGTTATTGCTAGATGAGAACTATACTCAAGTTATAAGGACATCTAAAGCAAGTATTGGCAATGTTAAATATCAGTATCCTAACGTTACAGTGTGGGTTTGGTGTCGTGCATTGAGTAAAGATGGAAATATTAACAGTGAAGACGATTTACAAGGTACGCTAGTTGATGTATCTCCGTTTGTTCAGATGATTGATACAAGCAATTCTTCTAATGGAGGAAACTTTTCACTAACACTAGCTCCAATCATTTGTGAGCCAAGTCCTGAGAATGGATGGTCAATCAAGAAAGGATCTATTCGTACGTATGCTTCTAATGGAGCAAGCTATAATTATGTTGCAAATAGCAATATGCATCGTATTGAAGATGATTTAAAGCGAAATCAGTTCTACTTCCATAATATCATTGGAGTAAACGATATCGTATTCATTCGCTTTGAAACACTTAAGATTGAAGCAAACGATCGTTTGAGACAAGGAACATTTACATTATCGAAGTCTCAACTTCCAGGTAAGATATATGATATGATAGCACTAGTTGATACAAATGTACTCAGCGTCAATCCTCAAGATAATGAAGTTAATATTTCAATAACAGGAAGAGATCTTATTAAGACACTAATTGATGATGGATGCTACTTTTACCCATTAGAGTTTAGTACAGAGATCTTTGCAAATCGTCAAACTAATGATAGATTGCTTAGAAGGGTATTTGGAAGGCTAGAAACACTTAGCGCTTATACCAAACGTTCAATATCATATAGTATTCAGTTTGTTATAAATCAGCTTGCAAATGTTGGTATAGCTCCTGACGAATTATTTTCAGCATATGGAAATGAAAGGTCTCAGTTTTTTGCTTTAGACAATCAGGGCAATGCTACTCGAGAGTTTATGAACGGTATATGGCAAATAATTAACTTAGTAATAGATCCTAGTATTGCATCTAGAAGAGTAGTCGACAGTAGTATCAGTACTGCTAGTGGCAGTTTGCTTAATTATATCAACAAAGTATGTCAACAACCATTTTGTGAGTTTTATAGCGATACTTATGGTGATCAGTTTTATTTCATAGCTCGTCAACAACCATTCGATAAAAGATCCTTCACACAATTAATTGACGGAGGTAATACTAGTGAAGTTGGAGCAATTACCATTGCTGGAGTGCCAAACGGAAGAAGCTTGGCTATAGACATAGAACAAGAAGATGTACTTAGTGAGCAATTAGGATTTTTTGATGGAGAAATTTACTCATGGTATAAGATTAACCCTCAGGGAGTGTTTTTCGGACAAGGAAGTGAGATGTCTTTAGCTTACATCCCAGCTATCTATTTTAGTGAGTATGCAGATATTTGGGGATCTAAACCTTATGACATTACATACAACTACATACCATACAATCCAGTAAGAGGAGATAAGAGAGAGCTTTCTCAAGGGTATTTTCAGCAACAGATCTTTAGAGACTTAAAATACATTATAGATATACACATGTACTTGCCATTTACTAGAACGGGCACTATTGTAATAAATGGTGATCGTCGTATAAAGAAAGGTACGTGTGTAAGATACAAAGCAAGTGGAGAAATATTTTATGTAGATGCAGTTTCTCAAAGAGCAAATATCGCTGACAACTCTGTAGATAGAGTGACTGTATTACAAGTTTCTCGAGGTATGGTAGAGCCTTATATAAAAGGACGAACAGAGCCTGGATTTACTCAACAAGTATCATACTTCAACATAATTAACACAGATATTGAGGATGAGTTGATACAGACGATTAGAGATGGAGCTTCATTCAATCGTGTTATTCAAAACTTTGCAGTAAACAAGCCTATATTTAACTTCTTTTTGTCACGCTCACAATTTAAATTAAATGCTTAGAGGAAAATTTGGCAGAAATAATACTTCTAAACAGAAGAGTATTACTCAACAAGGAGTTGGAGGTCGTAGAGATTCTGCAGGTATAGCATATATAACAATTCCTCGTGATACGGATAGAGAGGTGTATATCACACAAAGCTTTCGTACAGGTACCGTTAGCATCATTACAGAAAATGGAGAGGTTATAAATGACGTCCGCATAGGAATGTTAGCTATGCAAGTTATCAACTTTCCTCAACAACAAGGACAATTAGGATCTTTAGTGTCTTGGGTTACAGTACCTAGACACAAAGCTCCAATTATTGTTGATGTATATACTAAGGGCGATGAGGTGTATGATTCTAGTGAAGAAGCATTTCATATTTACAGACGTAATCAACAAACTGGTATATCTGTGAGAGGAAATGCTAAAAACAAGAATCTTACGATTAGTGTTGATAGTGATGATGAGGATGTTGTTTTAGACTTAGTAGTAAAGGCTGCTAACAACACAGCGCAGTTTAATGTAAACGTTAAGGGTAATCGAACTACTGATATTGAAGGGGTTGATACACAAACAGTAGTAGGATCGAGAGTGTTAGAGATTACAGACGAGGCTGATGACTCTAACAGTACTATTATCGAGTCTACTAGTACTACCCATTCTACATCAACTCAACAGCATACAATTAATGCAGAACAATCTTTAGAAGTTCAGAGTGAGGAAATTAACGTCGATGCAGGACAAGAATCAAGATCTATAAACCAGTCATACAGTCTGTCTGCAGGAACAACAATTGTAATTTCTAGTGATGGAGCATGTACGATTAATGGATCTACAGTTAAGCTAGGCTCCTCAGCAACTCAACCTTTGGTATTAGGAGTGCAACTGTCCAATCTACTTAGTCAATTATTTACGATATTGTCAACTGCAACAGCACCTCCAGGAGGTGGTCCTTTGACTAGCAATGCTGCTGTAGGAGCATTAATCGGTCAAATACAAAGTATTTTAAGTAACAAATCTTTTACTCAGTAATATGCCGTCAAATGTAGTAGGATCAGGTAATGCAGTTTCAGATAGGTTTCTTCAGTTAGCAAGTGATCTTGGAAGAGCTGGATTAAATGCATTGTATCCTAGTGAGTTTGAAGTTTATGTCTTGGCACTGGAGTTGGTTGATAGTAGAAATCAAACTGTCGACTACTTTACATTCCCAGTAATGCCTAAGTCTATCACTCACAACTATGGAGTGATAAATAATGTAAAGAAGACGTTTGGAGGAATAACTACTCTCAACACAACTACATTTGTTCCTGTAGATATAGTATTGCAAGGAAATTTTGGTAGAAGGTTGCGATTTTTGCTTGGAGATGAGTTGATAGATGCTGCAGCTATTGCATTTTCCACTGTTGGTGGTGCATTAAGTAAGCAAGACCTAGCTCCAAATGCAGTAAGAACAAGGAGTGGTACTTTTAGTACTAGAATTAAGACAGGATATGGATGTATAAAAATACTTCAAGCTATTTTAGACAAGAGTAGTACTCTAGATCAGTACAATAATCCATATAAATTATATTACTATAATCCTGCTATTGGAGAAAGTTATTTAGTTACGGTAGCTACACCATTTTCATTTTCTCAGAACGAGCAGATGAATATGATTTGGAATTATGTACTAAATCTCAAAGCAATTGCTCCACTAAGTGGAGTATCAGAGGATAGTAGTACAAGATCTAGCGAATTAATAACTCTCAGAGCTTTCGAAAAGCAACTTGATCAATTAACAACTTCATTAAAAGGTGCATTGTTATGATTACAAAACAATTGGTACAAGACGTTGGAGAGGTTGTTAGAATTGACATTCAGCAGTTCTTCGAAGACTTCTTTTCTTTTGACGATAACGATAGGACTAATATTACTCAGTATTATAGTGGAGGTACTACACAGCCTAATAGTGAAAGTTTTAACAACTTATTCGATCTTCAACTTAGAGCTCAGGAGATTTTAAATGCTTTAAGAACTCAAAAAAACTCATTTACTACTTTTGCTGAGCACGAACTACTTAGTGATATCGAAGATATTGAGACTAAGCTAAGTACTATTGAAAATACATCTAAGTATGTGCGAAGTAGTATTTCTAGAAACAATTTCAATCCTAACGTAGGAGTAGATATCATTCAACGTCAAAATGAGACTCTTGAACAAATTTCTAGACAACAATTATCGTCAATAGATGAGCAAAACGACTGGATGCAACTTGCAATAGATAATAATTTAATTGAAGAAGATTATTCTGGTCAAGGAGGAGCACTTCTTAAGGCTGTGCTAAGAAACAATTCTTCATTCTTTGTCAATGCAGTGGTCGATAACATTAATGGTATAAATGTGTATGGTCTCGATATTGATCAAAAACTACAGTTTGTAGATAATGATCTTAAGGTATTGTCTTATGTTGAAACACTCAAGCAGAGTGTACTGATTAAAGCTCAGTTATTGAAGGGAGACTCTCCAGAATTTCCTAATGATGGAATTAATAGAGCTATAATAGGTAGTAATATTGGAAGTATTGCATTTCCTACATTGTTTCGTAACTTAAGCGATGTTTTTAGTAAAGATGATACTTTATCTAACTTTTCTATAACAGATGTTAGAAGAGTAAAAGATCAACTCATCTTACAATTTACAGTAGGCACAAGATTACAAGAAGTTTATTCATTTACAGCATCAATATGAAAACTAGGTTAACGCCAACAGAGGAATTTAAGCAGATTTTTATCGAAAATTTTCTCAATAGTACTGATGGGGTCACTAAGATTGAAGATAATAGTGTATTGAATGCAATATCTTTTGGTATTGCGAAGATTGCTCAGAAGGCAACGAAGGATATTGCAAATGTTGAAGCTAATATTTTTCCTGATGCAGCAGTTGGAGACCAATTAGATAATATTGCTGCAAACTTTGGAATATCTCCTCGTAAAGGATCTAGTATTAGCTCTACTTATGTAAGACTACAGGCAGATGCTGGTACAGTGTATCAAGCAGGAGTTCAGCAGTTTTCTGGTAATGAGAATGTATTGTTCGACTTAGTAGATGACGTTACAATAGGTCCTTTGGGATACTCCTATGCTAAGGTAAGAAGTGTTGATGCTGGTAGCAGAACCAATGTAAATCCTTTTGCTATCAACTCAGTCAATCCTGTTCCAGCAGGACACACTGCAGTACTTAATGAGTATAAGGCGATAGGAGGTCGTGATCAAGAAGATGATGCAACATTCAGATTAAGGATTAAAGAGGGTGGCAATATCTTAGCACGTCATACATTATCTTATTTAGAGCAAGTATTTGTTAATATAAATAGTGATGTGTTAAGAGTGCATTTTCAGGGGTTTGACGATAATGGCAACATTGTATTATCTATTCTCACACAAAATGCAGTAGACTTAACCCAGAGTGAGTTAGACCAGTTATATGACGAGGGAGGAGATTACTTAGCGATTAGCGACTTGTTATATCCAAACGCTACATCTTATGGAGTTGTATTGCAGAACATTACCTACTTTCCTATTGATATAGATTTTAGAGTAAGTATTGATGCATCGTTTAATGCTGACGATGTGCGAGTTGATATTCAAACAAGAATCTCTAAATTGTTAGATCATCGTTTTTGGAGATTTGGCATTGATAGAGTGGAGTGGGATGATTTACTTCAGATAGTAAAAACAACTAGAGGAGTATTATACACTGCTGATGAAACATTCTCTCCAAGAGTTGATTTGGAAGTACCAAACATTCAAGTACCACTTGTGCGCAGTTTTGTGATGAGAGACTTAGCAGGTGCAGTTATTAGTGATGCTAACGGAGTACTAAATCCAACGTTTTATACAAACAATCCAGATAGTACATTCATATCTACAGTAGTAGCAAGACAGTAATATGCCTGAAATAAAAACTATACCAACATCTACTCAACTGTTCAAATACACTAATGAATTAGAGATATTTACATTTTATAATGATCCTAATTGCAATGCAATTGCTTTTATTAGTAATGTAGTAGATGTAATAAATGCAGTCTCATACATAGAAAATCAACTACTGATAGACGTATGTGATCCAAGAGTTGATTTTACAATCAGTGCTAATGGTGAGTTAATTGCAAATGGTCCTGGATCGAACGAATATTCTGTTGATGATGCAAGTGGTAATCTTCAAGTTCAAATTTAACACAGTATGGCAGTAAAAAACTTAGGAATAGTAAAAGCAATTTTTGATGGAGATAATCCACCTCAAACTACTTTTCCTATTTGGTATAATACTAGACCTGACGAAAACCGTCATTATTATTATGACGTTATCGACAACATTTGGAGACCATTAAACGAACTGACTCCAGGACAAATTGCTAACCTAATTACTCAATTAGGATTAAATGGAGGATTAACAGGACAGGTGTTAACTAAAATCTCTAACGCTGATGGAGATTACGAGTGGCAAGATGTTTTTGCGTTATTAAATCTAAATGGAGGTAACACAGCAGATGTTCTAACCAAGATTTCCAACGCTGATGGAGATTATAGCTGGCAACCTCCACCCACAGCACCTCTAACAGAAATAGCTCAAAGTTTTACTGCAACCTTAGCAGCTCAAGGCGCTACACAAACTTTTCAGGTAGATGGTAGTATAGTAAATCCTACGGTTTTAAGAAAATTAATTCCTCAAATCATTGAGTCTGGATTAAATACTGGGGGATCTGTAGTAGCTCAACAAGCAGTATATGCTGGAGCTGTATTGACTGGAAATTACTTTAAAACTGTAAAGGTTGATAATACAAGAGCGTTGGCCTTGCCTGCAAGATTTATACCATTCAACAATCCAGTAGCCCAGATTCTTGATATTGATATAGCTAATAAGACCTATCAAGAAAGACCTTTGTCTGGAACAGTACAGACAACTCTTGGAGGAGATTATGATCCAGTAAATCAGGTTGTGTGTTATACTAACAATAGATACTACGCTGAGTTTGTACATCTTAGAGGAATGAATGTGTATAATGTAAATACTAATCTCAATTCGTTCATTTCAAATGGTTCTATAACAGCACCTTCAGCACCAGTTTATTCTTCATCTACGGGACTGTTTTACTTTACAAATGGTAACAATGGGAATGAGTTCTGGTCTTTTTCTGCATCTAGTAGTACTTTTGTAAACACTGGAATAGCTTTAGCAGCCTCCTATCCATCTTCAACGATAGGAGGAATTACTTTACTAGCTACTGGAGATTTTATATATGTGTTTCCTAGAGGAGGAAGTGGTATTGTGAGTAAAATAAATGTACAGACAAACACTTTAGTAGCAACTATAAATACAGGAATAAACTCTTCATTTGCTAGTGATCCCATAGTTATTGGAGATAAAATTTATGTTTTTCCTCAAATTACAACATTTGGCTCTTCGCCATCAAGAGCTATATATGAGATAGATATAGTAAATGATACGTTTCAGGCAACGCAATTGCCTAGTGTCTTAAGTTATGGGACTAACTTAGATATAGGTAATAATTTAGTTTTAGGTTTTGCAATGGGTGGTGCTAATAACTATGCAGCGGTTATTGATACGACAAATAACAGTGTGCAAGAAACTTCTATAGTTGGAGTGATGGGTATGGGTAGGAGTGCGATTATATCTCCAGGAGTATTTAATTTAGGAGTTGGCTTTGCGTCAGGTACTGGTACTAGCACGAGTGTTAGTGAGTTAATTGTTGGCAGTACTTTAGATCCATTAAATCCAGCTCCATTCTCTTCAATTAATGATATAATCTTTACTCAGAGCCAACAAGTGCTAAGACAGGCGAATATCGGAATAGACTATGAGGTGACGTTTAATGAAATTGGCAACGACATTATAGAGATAGTTGTACAAAAGTTGTTGAATAATGGATCTCGTGACATAACATTAAATTTAGTAACAAGTAATGCATTTGTGTAATGCCAACTAAAAACTTAGGAACAGTAAAGCTTAACTTTGTAAGTACAGTAGCGCCACAAGCAAATTTGCAAGTGTTGTGGTATGACATCAATCCTGGCCAAAATGTACATAAGTATTGGGATGTTGCATTACAAGAGTGGGTTCCTTTAAAAAACTTTGGACCAGGACAGTTACAGCAATTACTACAACAGCTTAAACTATTTGGAGGGTTGCAAGATTCCGTCTTAACTAAAGTTACAGATAATGATGGAGATTATAATTGGATACCTTTAGATCAATTATTGAATTTAAATGGAGGCAATACTAGTGAAGTTCTAACGAAATTATCCAATTCAGATAAGGACTACGATTGGCAAGTTTATTCTCCAGGAGGGCTTACTTCTGTAGCTGAAAGTATTCAATTCACACTAGCCTCACAAGGAGCTCAGCAAAGTATAGATCTAACAACACTACAATCTCCTGTAGTTGGAAGAGAAGTAATTTGTGAGATAATCGAGAGTGATTTAATCAACTCATTTGTAAGACAGGCAGATGTTGGAGTAGACTATGAAGTTGAGTTCGACGAAGTTTCAGGAAGTCTAATCACAATGAGAGTTATTAAACTTCAGCCTGGAAGTAGAAATGTTACGGTAAATATATTAACTAATGGATTTGTTTAAATTTTTACATTATGCAGTCAGAAAAGTATGACATAACATTGTTTGGTGAACCTTGGACTATCATAATACCTCACTCTTGGATATTGGGAGATGTGATGGCTAAAGGATTGTATCATGCTGCGATAGAAAGCAATCATCACCTTCATGGTACTGAAAGTGATGGGATTATTAAAACTAAATACTATGTAGTTCGCCACGGTCAAGCTTCTCAGTTAAACTACTCAGTAGATATACAAAAAAATATTTACTACGACTACGGACAAAATAATCCCAAAAATAAGAGTGAAGTAGAAGGACTTGCACTTCCAACATTTCCTGCTAGTGAAGAAGCTACAATCGCTTTATTAAATGGATTTTCAAGCAACAACGATCGCTCAAGAGAAACTGGAAAGATTTTATCATCTTGGTTGTGTGAACTAGCTGCTGGTCCAAATGTTAAACACAACATTCCAGCATTTCTCTTAACTGATCCAGATCTTCCTGGTATTCAACCATTAGTATTTACTGTAGGTGTAGATGCAGATGTAGCTACTGTAACTATTCATGACACTGATGGAGGTGTTGAAGCTAGTATTGATGGAGGTGCTTTTGCATCAGATTTAGAGTTTACAGGATTGTCTAGTGGAGATCATACAATTACAGTGCGTGATGTTAATGGACAACCTCAAAGTCAAGTAATAACAGTAATATAAGTTAATGGCAATAGTCGAGAATAGGTCGAGTGAGATTGGCGATATCATATCTATAAAAACTGATACTCCAGTATTAGGAATTATAGCGCTCAACACTTTTGTCGACAATACTCAAGATGAGACTGCATCTAGATTCTTTGTTAGACAATTTAGATACAGTACTAATGGAGGAATTACTTTCAGTAGTTGGACTCCATTAACTAATGCAAATCTACAGTCTGTTTCAGTAAAGGCTACAGACATTTTTATAATAGAGTATCAGTACATTCGTGGAGGAACAGATGCTAGTGGAGAAATTGCATTTAACGATGTATTAGTCAACACTTCTTATGAACGTCCACAGTGTGGTACTTTTTTTGATAATAGCATATTTGCTCAGTATTTAAGGTGCGATGACGTATGTTCTATTAGGTGGGCTGTTAACGTATTAGAGAAGGTATATAATCAAGGTATTGTGGCTCAGTACGTCCAACGTAATATTGACAACTCTACCATTACTAGAGAAGATGAAGATTATATCAATTTTTGGTTTTCTCAAACAAAGTTTTTTGCGTGGCTTGTGTGTTTTGCACGTGTGTTCGAAACTTACACTTCAAGATCTGACTTAGCACTAGACTTTCTCAAACAAAGAGATATTTATGTGTGTGAAGAGACTGAGGTGTTTGATAATATACAGTACTTAATTTTCTATCTTTTATTTGAGATCTCGAAGAGAGGTACGTATAGAATGTTTGAGGAAATTGAGACTCCTTATGGAGTGTCTCTTAGGGGAGAGTTTATTCGTATTTTGTGTAAGCAAGATTGTGATGACTTTATTTTTAGTCTGACGCGTCCAGAGAATCAAGGATGGAGACTATCTCACAGTAGTCCTCAGTTTCGAGAAGCTCAATTGCAATATGGTATCATTAAGAATCAAAACTGGTTTGACGATTCTAGTAATATACCAGTGTTTGGTTCAGGAACAAGTATTATTGACAACAATGGCTCTACCGAAATTCTCATTTCGGGAGATAATGATGTTATTCCTAGTGGATTAGGATGGGATGGAACTCCAGAGGGTGTTTTACGTGATGGTATTGAGGTAAATCCATGCTTTGATTACATGTTCACGTTTTTTGTAAAACAAAGTGTTCTTGGCGATTATTTGACGTTTGAAGTCGACGCGTTTGATTCAAATAATCAGCCGACGACTTTGTTAAGCTCTATTGATGGACAACCAACAAATATCTTTTATGAAAATGAGAGTCTTAATGAGGCTGACCGTTTGTATAAGGTTAAGGCTATTATTTATGGTAAGGATCAATTTGATCTTACTGAAGATGAAGCTAGGCTAAATGTTGGCTTTGGCAAGCATTTGAAGTTTAGTCCAGATGTGTGCCGAATTATTCCTAAGATTGGAGTCTTTGAAGTGATCAACCCACCTCAACCAGAGCCTGAATTCGACATATGTACTCAAAACTTTACTAGTGGAGGGCAAGGTATTACTAGATCTGTATTAGAAATACCTCAAGGATATACAAATAGTTTTATTCTAGTTCGATTCGATCCCCTATCTGTTACAGATAAAGCTGTCATTGTAGTAAATGGAACCACAGTAGCATCTACTGGTGAGGATGCTAATAGTAATTATGGACGTCCTACTGCAGGAAATCCAAATCCTACAGCATCCAATCCAGGTGAATTTGATCCAGGAAACTTTCAAATCTACAATGACCCCTCTCAATCTGGATACGCTCCAGGTCTTCCAGATATAGCGCTACCATTTCCAAACCCCAACAATTATCGAAATGGCGATGCATTAGGAGCTTTTGATGATAATACATTTGGTAATTATTGGTATGTAGGAAATAAGAAATTTGATCGAAACATTCCAGATCGTAGAGTTGAATTTGAAGCTGAGTTTGGAGTTCAAGTATCTGCTCTTCCTCCAGGAGATCAGTATATATGGGCACCAGTATCTGGAGGAGATACTGTAGAGTTATACTTTCACGGAGGAAGTGGAACTGCTTGGAATGCTGCAGCAGTTTGTCCTGTTGTACAAACTCCTCCAACTCCTGAACCAGATAGTGATGATTATGGAATAGCTATTCAGGATTTGACAATAAGTCCAAGATTCACTCCATGGAGCAATTGCTTTCTTAATTCATATCATTTTGACAAAATTTGGCTTGAAAATAACAATGCTCAATTAACTAATCAGCAATTAGAATTAATCTATCGTCAAAAGTTCGTTCCTTACGACAATTGGTTTCGTATTTTATACTTCTGTGATTTTGTTCCAGAAGAGCGACCAGTTGATCCAGTGTGTGAAATACTCAATGGATTTATTACAGATGATGTTGGTGATGAAAATGGTATTCCTTACATAGAAAATCAACTTATTATGAACTTACCAGATGATTGCAGGCTGGACGCTAAAATAGATTGTTTAGGAAATCTTGTTTTAATTGGAGAGAATACCAGTGATGTTTATGGGTATTTTATAGACGAGCCAGAGTGTGAGTTAAAACTTAATGACCCTATTGTAAATATACAATTTCCATAATATGAGTTTTTTAAAATTTGAAAGTGATTTATTCTTAGAAAAACAAGAACTCAATCGTTTCTTACGTTTCCTTGATAATGATGGTTTTCGTAAACATATAGTTCAAGGATCTGTAGGCTATGGCTTTGTATATAACGAAAACCTTGATGAAGATTTTATTAATGCTAGGGCTAATCTAGGTACCAATCCACAAACAGTAAAACTCAATCCTGTAGTAAGTGTCGATAAAGATGGACAATTTGCATTCAGAGAACTTCAGGACAATATCAGCATCCCAAGTGCTGATGGAAGATGGTGGTGGTTAAGGATTCGTCATGATTATAATAGTGAGGAAGAGGGTTTGGTTAGTATTTCTGCTGATGGAACACTTACTGGAGTAGGTACGAGATTCACAGAAGTACTGAGGGGTCAGCGAAATTTTCAATCTAAAATCAAATTCAGAGATGGTTCAGTAAATGATCGTGAATACGCTGTAGTAGATGTTATTGATGATGAAAATGTTGTACTAGCTGGACAGTTTATTGCAGAAAGTAATATTAGATATAGTGTAGTTGGAACTTTTACCGAAGGTCAGCCTGTCAGTGAACAGCAGAAGTTTCCTTTTCAGTATGACTTTAGTTTATTAGAATGGCAGGAAGAACTTACGTTTGAAGAACCTCCCACTAGTACACCAGATAGAGAGTTTTGGATTGCTCGTGTTAGTATTCAATCTGGACAAACAGTCATTCAAGACAAACGCTCTCTCAATATATGGCGCACTAAAGCATCTTATAATGATTGGAAACTTGATCTTGTTGACAATCCATTGATTGGTGTAGAGCAGATACGTTTTGACGATGCGTTTAGTACTCGTGAAAAAAATAACGTTTATGTTGGCTGGGGTTTTAGAAGTACAAATTGGTCTATAGATCCTTCACTAAATAGATTAACTCTTTCAGGGGGTCAGGGAGGTGTATACGATGACGTCTCTGCAATAAAGGATGGAGATTTTGATGGATGGAGAGTATATGTCTCTGCACAAAACAAGTATTCAAAGGTAATCAATACTACAATCAGTGGTGGTACCCAAGTCAACCTAGAACTAGATACACTCGACCCTCTTGTTTTTAAGAATTTAAATCATCAGGTCGTAGTAGTACCTGATGTAGAGAATATTGATATTGTAGCTACAAATCAAAGCAATCAAGACTTTATCGATCAAGCTCGAATCAATCGCGTCTTTTCATTTCCAATAAATTTAGGCTATGCAATTTTAGACTTATTAGTGTTTGCTGATCCTAGTTGTCTATACAATATTAAGCATAGGTATAAAAATCACTTTTCTTATTCTCAGTGGAAGATATTACAAGATGGAGAATATCTTACCGAGATATCTTTCAATGATGACGGAACACTTAAACCTGTTGGAGAGCAGGTTCGTTATACTTATGAAGCAGATCGAGAAAATGGCTACATTCAACTAGCATTAGCTTCTGATTCCTATAATAGAACTATTCAAAGAAGTATTTTTGGTAGTGAGACTTTTGATATTAGTACTGCAGTAGAAAGACCTGCAGGAGCTAATGATTTTATTGTAGGTGTTAATAGCAAGAATGTATTTATTCGTGGAACACGTTCGTTGAGTCAAGACATAGTTCTCAATCTAGTTATTGACGATGTTGAGATTGAAGATGGTAGTGAGTTTGTCTTTTACTTATTAGCTAATATTACACCTAATGGTAATGAACTAACGATCAATTTTGATTTTGAAAATCCTACTGTTAATGAAGGTCAGGTGATTTACAGGTTTACAGAGACGGATCTTGATTATGTTAAATGGGAAAGAGGAATTGGATTAGATGAAAATAACAAAGTCGTTATTCGCTGTGTTTACGATAAAGAAAACAATGTTTGGCTTAGTGCTGTTGAAGAAGCAGATAATGCTAAGCTTGGTGATATTAAAACAGTTACTGACGTAAGTCAGTATGGAGGAGCTAATGGGTTAGGAAATAATGATGATTCATTAAGATGGGCACTGTGTAACGGTCAAAACGGCACTCCAGATTTAACTGGTAGATTCATTGCAGGTTATGGCACTAGTGATGGTGATTATTCTGCAATAGGAAACAATGGAGGCTCGAAAGGAGTCACGCTTACAACTCAGCAGATTCCTAATCACACTCACGAAGTAGGGTTGGAAGACACTGGAGAGGGGAGTGGTGGAGTTGAACAAAAAGTTGAAGATTTTAATACTAACACAAATGTCGTTGAGAAAACGACTTCTGGAATTACTGGTCACGATGGAACTACACAGGCTCATGAAAACAGACCTCCTTATTATGTATTAGCATTTGTACAACGTATACGAAAAACTTAAGTAATATGGCAGCAATTTTTATTAGACAGGGAGACGATAAAGAAGTCTTTGTTGATGTATTGAAGGGTAATACTCAAATTGACTTAACTGATGCAATAGAAATTAGAGCATCTCTATGCATCAACGATCAAGAATTTAAGCGTTATAGCTTAACACCTCAAGCAGGTTATGGAGTATTATTAAAAGATATTTCGCTAGACTACAGAGTTTGCCTACGTATCGAAAGAGAGCATAGTAAAAACTTTGAAGAAGGTAATATGCATGTTGCAATTGTTGTAGTATTTACTGATGGTAATTTTGCAGATGGTGATAGAACAGTGGAAGCTGATCCTGTCGTCATTGGTAGAGTTTTTCCAGGAGTATTAAAAGACGAATTATTATAATGCGACTAGACTTTGTCACACAAATTTGCCCTAATGTCAATGGTAGCTCTAACAATGGAGCTTCTATTGATATAAAAAATCAGTTTACTTCAAAATATAATTACAAAGACAACGATTTTTGTACTGATCGTGCTCGTGTTGAAAACATTACTTTTCCAGCAGGCAGTCCTTCAGACATGATTTCTATATCTGAGTGGTTTGGAGTTGACGTATTCGACATCACATCGTTTCACGCATACTTTGAAGATACAGATATTGCTACAGTGAATAGCAATGATCTTAGATTAGATATTCAACTAGGAGGTTTTAGAGCTCAAATGTCTCAGATCACTTTAGTAAATCTTAGGAGTATAGCTAGTGATGATATAGTAATTTACACTCCTAAAATTCCACAATCTAGAGATTTTGTGCTTGTAATAGCTATTACTTTAAAGAAAAGAATTCCAATAACAAACTCAACATCTTCAAAGAAATGAATCACGATGACTTGTTTGATAATGTTTGCAGCTATTACGAGTATTTTATTCGCAAAGTATCTGGATATAACGATTTCGAGTTTGATCCAAACGATCGTCAATGCACTCTAATTATAAATTATTGTGTTGCTATTACAAATAATGATAAAATTCGTGTAGGACCATACTTGTTGTATTACTATTTTTTACTACAGTTTTCACACTGGGACGATAAGTATACTCGAGCAAACAAGATTTATAACATTGCTTGGATTTTAGGCAATAAGGCAATTGAGCGTTGGAGAAATCGTAGTATGGAGTATTATAGCTATCACTGCGATACTTTTGCTTCGAAGTATCGCATTCGTAGAAGTGATTTGTATAACCGTAAAAATAACGATATCTTTAATACTGATATTACTGAACGTTCAAGATATCACAACACCGAGCAGGGCTTGGTACATTGTATAGAAAACAGTTTATCGTACAAAAGCACCAAAGTGTGTATCACTTGTAAATTCAATCGTCAATGCAAAAGACTATCTCTCAATGCTCAGAGTGTGGAAACACAACAGTTATAGTTAATAAGAAACATAAGTTATGCAATGTTTGCAATCGTAAACGTTTAGGTACTGAAACCAAACAATGGAAGCCTAAAAAGACATATCAGTTAAAAAGAACACCTATAAAGAAATCATCTAAGCGAATTAAAGTATCTGGTGATAGCAGTGCCATAAAACAAGCTTATAGTGTTATGGCAGATACTCGTGAGAGAGTATGTACAGGTTGTGGAACGACTAAACAGCTTACACACAGCCACATCATTCCAAGGTCTCGACGCAAAGACCTCGAAGCTAGTCTCGATAATTTAACGTATCATTGTATGAGTTGTCACATCAAGTGGGAGAGTGGTACTCCTAAGTTAATGAAAGAGTTAAATGATTTTGATTCTATGATGGACTACATTAGTCGTATTGATGAGAAATACCATCTATTGTTAAAAAGTAAGTTTTAATGAAGACACATTTACTACAAGCTGTAAAAAGTTATATATCACCTAAGAAGAAAAGATTAATTAATGGTATTAGTAATGAAGATGCTAATATCATAGAGCTTCTTACAGAGATAGCAGCAAGACTGAGATTACCATTGGTGTTCGTAGAAGGTCTTACAAGATGGAAGCAAGTTGCTGATAAAGAACTTGTCGACTATTTGTATGAAGTAATAGAGCATACTGAGCAGATGACTAAGCAAAACTCTTCAGAAGAGGAAGTTGATGAAAATCTTGATGTGTATAATTTTACATATATCAATATTCAGGGAGAACTCTTAATGCCAAAGCATATTAATGGTCTAAAAAAGTACACTGACTTAACAACAGAGCTTCCCACATACTATCTCAAGATAAACGAGACTGAAGCTACCAATCGCAACTATTTATATGGCAATAAAGTAATCTATTTCTCTACACAAAGACAGATGGATTATTGGTACGATAAGATACTTAAACTAATGAAAGATTATGGATATAATATAATATAATTATGGCACATGAGTATTTTTATATAGTATATGATTTTGAAACAGGAGGACTAGATCCTAAAAAGAATCCTATAACAGAAGGAGCTTTTATTGTGTTGGAGCCTGAAAACTTAGAAGAGGTATTTCGTTATGAGAACCATGTACAGCAATATGATGATCTGTATTATGAACCTAAAGCACTGGAGTATACAGGTAAAACTTTTGAGATGATTCAAAAAGAAGGCATTCCTCTCAAGCAGTTTGTCAACGATATTAGTGCAATGTTTAAAAAGTATGTGAATGGTCGCAAAATCAAATACTATCCAATACTTGTAGGTCATAACAGTGCAAACTTTGACAGGCCATTTATGAGAGATATTTTTTCTCGAATGGGCTTAGATATAGATGATTATGTTGATGGGTGTGAAGAAGACACGATGAAGCGTTGTATATCTAAGTTTCGCTATGCCACAGACAAGCCTGCAGATTTTAAGTTAGGTTCGTGCTGTCAGTATTTCGGCATAGAACTGTTCGAAGCTCATAAAGCAATGCCTGATGTAGAGGCAACAGCAGATTTATTTCGTGCTCTTATGCAATTATTTAGAGAAGGTAATGTGAGTGTGTCGAGTGGTACGACACAAAAAAAAGCATTTAGAGATACTTTTCAATTTTAATGAAGCTTGATAAAAAATTCAATCCTTTAGAGAATAGCTCTTCACTAACATCAGATCAGATCAACTCAATTTTAGATCTATCAACAGACATCTTTGAAAATTTAGATGAGTATGCTGTGGGACAACTGTTTCAAGGAGCTGCCCAAGATCTTGACATGGTCTTTGATTCAATCCTTAAAGAAACTAGTGAAGTTTTGTTTGGAGACGTTCAAAATGTTGATGTGCAATCAATGTCTCATAACTATGTAGATACATTGGGCGAGCAGTTTGAAGAAACATTAAGGTGTTACAACTTTAACTACTTTGCTGTTAGTGTATTAGAGTCTTTTGATATTAACTGGCATCACCTCGAGTGGGGTAATTTTATTCAGTTATACATGAGACTTGCAGTATTAGCACCTAGAGATCATTCAAAGTCTCACTGGTTCAGCCTTGCATATCCTTTATGGAAAATGTATCGATACAAGCCAAAACTTCATGGAGCCAAGAAAGAATTGTATCTTTCAAAGTCTGGAATGATAATTACTAACGAACACTCTTTAGCTAAGAAACTATTGAGGAAGATTCGTGAAGAAGTTGATAATAATCCTGTCTTAGCAGCTAAGCTTAAACCTGATGGACGAGAGGGGTGGGGAAAGGAAGAGCTTTTTTGCAAGAATGGAGCTCATCTTGAAACTCGATCATTTGGACAAACACTAAGAGGTCCTCACCCAGGATATATCATAGTAGATGATTTTCTCGATAAGTCTGCCATGTACTCTAGTTCTGCAAGAGATAAGTTTGACGAAGTATTTTTTGCAGAGATAATGAATATGATTGTTCCAGATGGACAGGTTGTTGTAGTAGGAACTCCATTCCATACTAGTGATTTGTACGGTACTTTAAAAAAGAAAACTGATCAGTGGAGGGTATTTGAATATCCAGCAATTTTTCCTGATGGAAGTTTGTTGTGGAAAGACAGATATAACCTTCAAGCACTTCTAAACAAAAGAAAGGATCAAGGACCGATCATATTTTCAAGAGAAATCCTTGTAAGGCCAGTCTCAGATACTTCTACAATTTTCCCATATTCATTGATAGAAAAGTCTTTCATACGTATGGAAGATTATACTTTAGTAAATAACATTCAGTCTCACTCTAAGAAATTTACCAAGATAGTTGTTGGATGTGACTTTGCACGCAGTGCTAATGTTGGAGCAGACTATAGTGTATTTATGGTGATGGGAGTAGATGACTTAGACAATTACTGGCTATTACATGTATGGAGAGAAAAGGGTAAAAGCTATAATGAACAGATTGCTTCATTAAAGAGTATAAATGCAAACTTTAGACCTGACATTATAATGATTGAAGTCAATCAGATGCAGCAATTGTTTGCAGATGGAGGACGCAATGCAGGACTACCTATTGTCGAACATACCACAGGAACAAATAAAAAAGATTTGGAAAAGGGATTGCCTGGACTAGCTATTTTATTCGAGCAACAAAGAATTCGAATGCCTCGAGGAGATCAGTACAGTTTGGACGTTACTGATAAGATAGCTGAAGAGTTTATGTCAATATCATGGACTGATAAAGGCAAGTTGGAGGGAGTTGGTGAACATGATGATTTGCCTATGGCAATGTGGATCACACTACTTGCTGCAAATTATGTTAATAGATCGTTTAACTTTGGATTTATTTAGCGTATATTATAATCAAACGGCAAATCTATGGAGAGTAACAATTTACAGCTCAATGAGCAGTTTCTACACGAATTATTCACACTATGTATACGTAAACGTGCAGTGTTTGATTTGTGTGATAAGAATTTAAAGTACACCTATCTTCCACACGAACGATATAAACGTATTTGGAAATCGATTAAACACCATTATCAAATACTTAATACAACCCCTACCATTGGCTCTATAGCTCAATCAATAAATAGTGAGGAATCGTCAGATGTATTACAATCTATGCGTGCACTAGTTGCGTTAAATACACAAAACATTATTTCTTTATTTGAAGAATTTATAAAGCGAAGTATGTTTGTAGAGGCGTATGATGAGTTGGGAGACTTGTACAAGCAGGATCGTCAAGAAGATGCATACGAACGATTAACTAAATATGGAGAGACTATCGTTAATTTTACCACCAAAAGTAATTATTACGAAAAAGTATTTGAGGGAGCAAGTTCAAGATTCTCTAAAAGAAGAACTTCAGGATCTAACAATCAATATGATATAATTCCTTTTGGCATTCCTCCTTTAGATAAATATTGTGGAGGAATGGATGTTGGTGATACAGCACTATTTCTTGCAGGCAGTGGAGTAGGTAAGACTAAGTTATTAAGACATATCGGTGTCACTGCAGCTCGTAGAGGTAAGCGTGTATTGCATATTCAAGCAGAGGGGTCTAAACAAAAGTGTCTTGATGGGTATGATGCTACGTGGAGTGGTATCAGAGCTCGTAATTTATTTGATGAGCAAAGTTATGTTGGTGATAAGCTTACTAAACTCAGTAAAATAGCTACAGATATTACAGCTCAAGGTGGAGAAATTATAGTAGAAGCTTTTGAGCAGTTTGATACAGCATCTATTAGAGACATACGCAATATAGCTCATGATATACGCAAAGATGGTGCGTTAGATTTAATATTGATAGATTATTTTGAGCTATTTGATCCTGGAGATGGAAAAAGATATCGTGTGAGTGATGAAAGGTGGAGGAGAGATGCTGTTGGTAAAGCAATGAAAAACTTAGCTATAGAAATTGGCAGTAGAGTAGCTACAGCAACTCAAGCTACAGACGTCAATCCTTCACTAGCGAATGATCCAGAATTTGTATTAACCAGACATCACCTTAGCGAGTTTAAAGCAGCATTAAAACCTTTTAGCTTTTTAATAAGTCTCAATCAAACTATAGACGAATATCATGATAGTATAATGAGGTTGTATGTAGATAAGATGAGGGATGCTCGTGCAAAGCAAGTTGTTACGATCTGTCAAAATTACGATTACGACAGGTTTTATGATCATAAACGAACAATGCAATTAACTTAAAAATCAATAAAGATGGCAAAAACGAAAAGTTCAGTAATCAAAGACGAAGTTTTACAACCGTACTATATTAGAGTAGAAACGGACCAGTATAGCGTTCATAAAGAAGGAGTGGAGGGCTCTAGCTATATTCCTCCTGCAGAAGGTTACTATCCCAACTTAGAATTAGCTCTTAACAAAATAGCTGACCTGAAAGCACGTAACAATTTACCTGAAGTTCTTGCTCTTGAGAGTTATGTAAATCAGCTTACACAATCTAAAGCAGAGGTGCTTGCATCTATCGACTCACATATACAAGTAGGTGTAGTGCGTGAAGAACATGCTCACACTCCTCAATACAAAAGCAGTGGTGCAAGCGGTTTTGATTTTCAAAGTCTTGAAGAGTGTATACTTCATCCTCACGACAAGAAATTGTTTAAAACTGGTTTACGTATGAGTATTCCTCGTGGATATGAATTACAGATACGATCAAGAAGTGGACTAGCATTAAATGATGGTATAATTGTTTTAAATTCACCAGGCACCATTGATAGTGACTATCGTGGAGAAATTGGAATAGTATTATACAATAGTAGTGCTAACGATCATGTTTCAATTACTCCAGGCGACAGAATTGCTCAAGGGGTGATTGTACCTGTGGTAAGAGCAAAGCTTATACCTCTTACAGAATTAGATGTAACAGAAAGAGGTATAGGTGGGTTTGGTTCTACTGGAGTATGATTACTATTGATGACGAACTACTCAAGCGTTCACTTCTTAATGCAACACTAAATGGTCTACAATCACACTACATAAGTGATTGTCCTTTTTGTGGAAAGAGTCAACACTTGTATGTGCAAAGAAAAACTAGTAGAACTACTAGAGGAGGTAAAAATGCTTCTTATTATTGGCAGTGTAAAAAGTGTGATTCTGGAGGAGGAATCTTTAAGCTGTTAAAGAAGCTAGATAAGCTTCATATAATTTCTAATCAACGTGAAGTCAATATATTAGATACATTTGTTAAAAAGAGTTTGTTTGAGCAAGAAGTGCAAGTACAACAACACAATCCTCCAAGGCCGTTAGGATGGAAATCAATAAAACATCACTCGTATTTAAATAATAGAGGTTTTGAACCTTGGCAGTATTTATTATACAGTGCTGGTACTACAGTAATAGATCCGTCGCTAAGAAAGTATATTGTGTTTAAAGTAATTAATAATAGTGAATACAATGGATATGTAGCACGCTTATTTACTGAAGACGATCAATTGCTAAGATATAAAAACTCTAAACTTACTGATTTCTCCACTTTGTTATTTGGACTAGATGAGATCAATTGCAATACAGATACTGTAATTATTGTAGAAGGATTGTTTGACAAGGCAGCGGTCGATAGAGTTCTCGAACTTTATATTGAAGATGACGTTAAATGTGTGGCTTGTTTTGGTAAAAAAATTAGTATAGTTCAGATAAATGCAATTTTAAATAAGGGTGTGCGTAACATAGTTGTTTTGTATGATAATGATGCAGTAGAGGCAACTAAAAAGTATTCTAACGAATTAAGTGCACACTTTGATAGTGTAAGAGTTGGTTGGGTTGAATATGGAGATCCAGGAGATATATCATCGATAGATCAAATGTCTCACATCCTAGACAATCTATATGACCCAGTCGAATTTTCTCTATCTAAGGTTAGTATAAAACAATTATAAGTATGGAAAAGACTAGAGACATATCTATCATTCAGTTTTTCGAAGTCCTTCAGAAGGAATATATCGTAGCAGAGTTAAGAAAGAAGATATATCCAAAGCTTAATGACAAGAACTACTATTCAAGATTAATGAGTCAAAAGAAGGTAAAAATTGAAGATATATCGTCACGAAACAATCTTCCAAACATCTTTAACGATGAATATACTAAGCGTGAATACTACAGTATGGTATATAACACACAAGGCATACCAACTTTTATATATCGTGACGATGCTGAGAGAAGAAAGTTGCAGGGTAAAGACTTTGAGTATTACTACAGTCTTAATGCAGATGTGAAAGTTGTTACACAAACACAAACAGTTGTAGGAAAGATTGATGATACAGATCTTGAAGCTAATGTGGTATATGTTAAGATCAAGGGTTCTAAACAAACAGTTCCTTGTCACACAAGTAATGTGACCAGAATTTTATAAATCGTAAATTAAATTGTAATGAAGTATTCAGAATTTGAAGACAAGTATTGGAATAACCCACTTCCAATAAACGAAGCCTATCCTTGTATACAGGGAGAGGGTGGTAAGATGGGAGTTGCAAGTCTGATGATTAGATTCTCAGGATGTAGACTTAGATGTCAGTTTGCAAATAGTGTTTGTGATACTTGGTATAGTAGTTGGAGACCCGAAAAGGGTAAATTCTCTTTAGAAAACTTAACTGACTTATATCGCAAGCATCGCAATATCAAGCACACTATTATTACAGGCGGCGGACCAACCTTAGCAGGAGAAAAATTAAAGCATCTTGTTAATGTAATTAAAACTAAATGGCACCATCATGTTACAATAGAAACTGAAGGTAGTGAGTTTGTGCAAACTAACGCTGACTTAATTTCTTTAAGTCCTAAGCTAAGCAACTCCAAACCAAAATTAGGAAGTGTGATTAATGATAGTGTCGGTGTTGTACAGCCTAGTCATGTAGCTCAGCATGAAAAGTGGCGTAAGAATTATGATGCAATGAGGGCTTTAATACAAAATCATTCAGATTTTCAGCTCAAGTTTGTTGTTAGTGATACTGGATCAATCTCAGAGTTAAATGAGATTGACGATATCATTTCAACTCTACTTTCAAAACTTACCACACAACCATATAATAATAAAATATGGTTAATGCCTGAAGGAGAAACACCTGAAAAACTCAACATTAATCGTAGAGTGTTGATGGAGTATTGCATTGGCCGTGGATATAACTATAGTGATCGTCTACATGTAATTGCATATGGAGACGCTAGAGGAGTTTGATTAAATAATCTTAATTTTATTAATATGAATTTAACAGGCAAAACTATTGAAGATAGATTTCTTACCTGTCCTAAGAATAGTGGACATAAAGTACAACAGGTCGGTGTAGACATCACCATACAAAGCATAAGAAAACTCAGAGTTGGTTTAGAATCTTATGTAGGTCAGATATCTACAGATCAAACAACATTTTCTCCTCATCTATATGGTGATGAAAAAAACAACATTTTGTGGTTCTCAACAGCAGAGGGCGACTTTGTAGTATTACAACCAGGAGTTTATAGTTTGATCTTTGATCAAGGAATAACTCTTGATAGTGATCATCATGCATGTATTATTCACAGATCTTCTTTATTGAGAATGGGTGCTCGTATTGAAAGCGCCATGTATGATTGTGGATTCACTACATCCAATATTGGAGCTATGATGTTTGTATCATTTCCAATTAAGATTGAAAAACATGCACGATTAGCTCAACTTATTGTTGCAGAAAACTATTCAGTGGATAGTGAAGATTTGTATAATGGTCAGTATCAGGGCGACAAAGACATAAAATAATGATATACGAAAACGATAAGTACACACAAATCCTTCAAAAGCTACAACAAAAAGTAGAACAGGCAAGAGACCGTAATGTAGAGCATAAAGCAATTGCTAGAGTTTCAGATAACTCTGTAGGTAATCGTAAAGATATCTTGCGTAATCAAACCAAACAAGAAACAATCCTGCTGGAGCAAGATTTAAATGAAATAATTAATTCTTTAAACAAAATCAGATTCGAAAACCCGTTAAAAAATGAAGAAGCAGCAAATAACTCGTAAATGTTCATTTGACTCAGCACACAGAGTAATGAACGAAAAAATGAAGTGTTTTAATATTCATGGACACACTTATATAGCAGAGGTGTCTTATGAATTTAGTTCAATAGAAGAGATTGGATATGCCATTGATTTTAAAGAGATTAAGCGTATTGGAATGCAGTGGATTGACGATTTGTTAGATCATGGAGTGATTCTTAATCCTAAAGATACTGTCTTCATAAAGACAGCTCAGGAGCTTGAAAGTAAACTATGGTTAATGTCACTCAATGGTCGCTACAACTATTGCAATCCTTCAGTTGAAAATATTGCTAAAGAAGTACTATTAGCTCAAGTGATTTTGTTTGAAGCATGGAGTCCTAACCTTAGACCAGTTGAAGTGAAGCTTTGGGAAACACCTAACTGTTGGACTACTGTTCATATCGATCACATTAGTGATAATGAGATTGCTAATTTCAATGAGAGCAATTACTCTCTTATATCAGCTTATGCTGCTAAAAAGGGTGTTGTAGAGTATGATGATAGAAAATCGTAAACAACAATGGAAACACAGATAATAATCAATTTACAAGTCGAGGGACTTCATATGTGGGAGTCGTTGGATGAAAGCACTCATGAAGAGGTGAAGTATCTTAAGTACCCTCACAGACACATTTTTAAGATTAAAGCGTATAAGCTAGTAACGCATGCAGATCGTGATATTGAGATTATAATGTTGAAGCGTAATGTTAGTCGATATCTTGAAACACAATACTATGATCCAGATTTCAATTGCTGTAATTTTGAATCAAGAAGTTGTGAAATGATTGCACAAGAACTCGCTGTATTATTTAATTTTGACGAGGTAGAGGTGCTTGAAGATGGAGAGAATGGTGCAAGAGTCCACAATTATATAAATTATTCTCCAGTAATAGTGCTAGTAGGCCCCCTATGTAGTGGTAAGACTAGATATGCTCAATGGTTAAGTAAGATTGCAGGTTATGAGCATATTAAAGTTAGTAGTGTAGTTAAACAATTTGCAGGTGATGGTGATAGATCTCACCTGCAAAACACTCAGCAGTTTAATAAAGATATTGCTAGAAAACTTGCTGAGCAAGCTAATCGGTTTTCTCATGTAGGCAAGAAGGTGGTAATTGACGGTCCACGATATTTTTCTATATTCAACTATTTAAATCTACATCTAAATCAAGAAGTGTCATTTTTTGTAATGCAGACAGACAATGAACTGCGCAAGCAAAGATATGAGAACCGAAACCGAAGTGAAGATGTAGAGAGTTTTGAGCGTGTTGATTTGAATGAAAAAGAGCTTGGCTTAAACTATGAAATAGACTTAATGAGAGATGCTGAGGGATTTTACATACAAGATATAGAAAATAATTAATTATGAAACATTGTTTTATAGCACCAACTAAGTATCTTCATATGATACCTGCAAGTAGTACCATGCATCTGCTGCTTGCTCACTTAATGAAGAATGAGGAATATAGTGAGTATTATCGCATACGTCAGTCTAAGGGAGACTTTATTGTAGTAGATAATGGAGCATTCGAGTTTGGCAAACCATTAGATCCTGAAGAGTACGCCAAGCTTGTAGAGAATAGTGGAATAACACCAGATGTAGTGGTCGCTCCTGATTATCCTAAATGTGATTGGCGAAAGACTGTGGATGGCCTTACAAACTTTATTACAACATATGGTAGCTACTTTGATACAACTAAGACTAAGATCATGTTTGTACCTCAGAGCTATATGGGTGATTATGAAGGATGGATTGAAGCTTATAGATTAGGATGCAGTATGCCTGGTGTAGAAATGATTGGGATGAGTATACTTGGTATTCCAAACGCATTTCAAACACTAACTGGTACTACAGACATTTCTTTTAATAGAACATTTGCTACTGAATACCTCAAAAAGCGATTGGTGCTAGATCATTCTAAGAAACATCATTATCTAGGGTGTGGAGATCCTCGAGAGCTTTTGATGATGAAGACTCAAGGAATTGCATATTCTAATGATAGTAGTACTGCATTTTGGCATGGAATTCTTGGAGACAGGTTTGATGATAGCTCTAGGGGATTGCGTCATGGTAAAACACAGCTTGAAGTTGATTTCGAACTAGCATTTACTAACACGGCAGTTGAAGACATTAACCACAACATTGCTTGGATTCAAAGATTATTAAAATAAAGTTGTATAGGAGTTGCTAACATAAACTATTGATATTAAGTTTAGGTCTTTATTTCACACAACGATTAACTTTTAATCAAAAACAAAGTACTATGGTAACAATTCCAGAGGATTTAAATTCTCTCAAATACAAAGATTTAAGAGAACTAGCTACTAAGCTAGGACTCAAACCTGGCTTTGCAAAAAAAGAGAAGATTCAAGAAATGATTGAACAAGTACGTAACAGTCAAGGTGAGCTTCCTGAGAATCCCACTCCATCTCAGAAAAATGGAGTATATTCCTTCGACCCTGAGACTGAGGATGAGGATGAGATTCAAGCAAATGCTGAGGAGAACGAGAAAGTTATGGAGGCCAATACTAAAGTAAAGGCTTCTAAGAGAACAAAAGACGGAAAGTCTAAATCTAAAGGCAAGTCTCGTCTTACTGAGCAGGAAAAACAAGAGAGAGCTGCTGAAAGAGCTAAGGTAAAAGCTGAGAAGAAAGAGCGTGCTAAGAAGATTCGAGAAGTATTAGCGAAGTTTTCTTCTGAGTATTCAGACGCTTTATCTACAGACGGTCCTGCAGGCAAAGATCCTGAAAAGATCCTTGCTATGTGGCAGCAAAAAATTGAGAAGAAAGAGGTAGAGGTCACTGTAGAAGAACTTAACGCAGCAGCTAGTAAAGCTAAGGTTAAGTTTAATAAAATGGCAGGAACTCTTACTGACGACCACAGAGCCATTCTCAACAACAAAGACTTGACTAAAAGCGATAAGATCCGAAAGTTATATAAGGCTGGTGGTCTTAGTAAAGCTCAGATTGCAAGAGTTACCAAATCTCACTACTCTTTTGCTTTTAGTGTCATCGAAAAGTTTCAAGGAAGGTTGGAATATAAAGAATTAAGCTCTAAGTTAGAAAAGACCGAGTAGTAAGAATCAGGTCATCGTGATTTTAGAATCAAGCCCTATCTATCTAAAGATAGGGCTTTTTATATTTATATGATATGAGTTTTAATTACAAAAACAGTGTTGTAGCAACTAGACGATTGAAGGAGTTTAAGTTTAAGTTGAGGGAGAAGAATTTGTTATATCAATTCAAGCAAACTAATAGTTCTATTACAATCACTCTTTATGGTAGATTTGTTGCTAGTTATAGCAATTTATACACACGTAATCGCAATTTGTATGGACAAGCATGGATTCCTTATGTCATTGCAAAACAAGACTTGCCTAAAGTTGTTGCACAGCAATGTATAATTGATTATTGTAAGAATAAATCTAACGAGATGTGTACCGTAATAAGTGATATCTCAGCATTTTATGTTAAATCAATAATTATTAAACTTCACGATGGAGCTTTTATCTGATTGGATTGAACAAAACTTCTTACAAGTTGAAACTATAGATGCTAATACATTAAAGATACAAGATAACTACTACTCAATTATTCATCCTAAAGATGTAATATTTAGTGAGTCATTCGATTTGATCTTAGACTTAGATACAACTAATTCTATAGAACAGTACGACAGTAAATATATTGTATTTTACTTCGGCAATACCTGGTATTACACTCGTGTTGACTGTATCGATAACGACAATGTTCAATTTAACGAGTTTAGATATATTGGTATTTGCGATAATTTATTTGAGACTACCGATAATGTGTTCTTAGGTATTCATGGCAAGTATGAAATTCTTAATGGCACTAGAGATTATTCAGCATGGATCTCTAAAGCAAAGTTTCATCAATACACAACGCTAGGTATTTGTGAGAAACACACTCTTGCAGGAACTCTTCCTTTTCAACTTCAGTGTACTAGTAATAATATACAATCTATATTAGGCTATACAGTTCAAGTAATTCACAATGGTATAAATTATGATTTTAAATTATACTGTATAGATAATGATGGATGGAGAAATCTTATAGCAATTAATAATGCTGTAGATCAGAGAGAAGAATCTCTCAATTTGTGCGAAGATTTAATAAAGTATAGTAGTGGATTAATATGCATAATTCCATCCAACTTCAGACTAGAGAATTTTGTATTGAGAGTGTTGAATAATGCTTTCAATAACGTTTACTATCAGATAGACCCAGTAAAATATCTTAGTAATGATATTGACAAAGAGCATTTGCTTGCAATGAAGCATTACTTTGATAAGTTCTATGATAAAGTACCATGCGTATTGATAAACGATGCATTTTATTTAGAGAGACAAGATAGTGAGGTAGTAAAGATTCTTAATTCTATTGCTAAAGTTGGCTTTTCTAAAGCTAGTAATGACAAGTTTTTTAAAGTTATAGATGAGAGCTTTGATCAGTTAGCACAGCTATTCTTCGAAGACGATGATAGAGTTCTTGATATCTTCGAGAGATGTATTGAAAGCACACACGAAATAGCACGAGTTTGCAAATTCAATATTGATACAAAGACTCTCCATCTTCCTCAATATGATCATGACGATAGAGAAGGTCTATTCTTTGCTTTAATCGAAGAAGGTCTATCTAATAAGTTTGAAGATATTCCAGATTACTATTTTGATCGTATTGATCAAGAAGTTGAGGTAATAATAAAGGGAGGATTTATAGATTATTTTTTAATTTTATGGGATATAGTAAATTACTGCAATGATAGCAATATTTTAGTTGGAATAGGCAGGGGTAGTGCTGGTGGATGTTTTATAAGTTATTTGCTTGGAATAACTAAAGTCAATCCCTTGCAGTATGGCTTATTATTTGAAAGGTTTTTGAATGAGGGTCGTATTGGAAAATCTTTGCCTGACATAGATATTGACTTTCCTGGAGCTAAAAGAGATCAGGTAAAAGCTTATATGGAGTCCAAGTATGGAAAAGATAATGTTTGTGCTGTTGGTACGTACGGAACTCTTCAATCTAAACAAGCTATTCGTGATTTTGCTCGAGTACACAACATTCCAATACAGACTGCCACTTACATGACAGCTATGCTTGATATAGATAGTGGCAAATGGAGTGATATTTTTGTTAATGCAAGTGGTAAGCCTCAACTAAAGAAGTTTGTTCAAGACAATGCTTATATGATTGAGCAAATAAGAGCTGTTCATGCTCAACCAAGAACTAAAGGTGTACATGCATGTGCTACAATAATAGTGCCAAACACTAATAATCAAACTATTCATGATTTAATTCCTACTCGTAAGCATGAAGGGTTGATGGTGAGTGAATGGGAAGGTGAGTATCTTGAGAAAGCAGGCTTTTTGAAAGAAGATATTCTTGGAATTAGACAACTAGACAAATTTGCAACTATTTTTTCATTAGTAAAAGAGCATGAGGAGGTTGTATTAGATCTCGATACCATTCCATTAGACGATAAAAGAGTATTTGAAGCTTTTAGTAAAGGTTATAATCAGGATACATTTCATTTCGGTACTCAAGGGTTAATAGCATTTAGTCAAGATATGAAGCCTGATAGTATGAGCGATCTTATTGCTATGATTGCACTTCATCGTCCTGGTCCAATGACTAATAAAGTTCACATTGATTATATTAATAGAAAACATGGTCGTAGTCAGGTAGAGTTAGATCATCCTTTATTACAAGAGATTACCGAAGAGACATATGGACTACTGTGTATTGACGAAGATAGTTTTATTACTCTTCGTAATGGTAGAGTTAAAATTAAAAATATTCGTGTAGGAAATGAAGTATTGACACAAGATGGTTCTTTTCAGAAAGTGTTGCGAGTAATTGATAATGGTAATAAAGATACTGTTAAAGTAAGAGGAACGTTTGGTGAAGAGTTAGTTTGCACACCAGATCATAAAATCTTAACTCACAGAGGTTGGGTCGAAGCTCAAGACCTTACTTCTGCAGATATGATTAAGTCATTTTGGTGCACTCCACTTCAATATGATTTCGGGGATGTTAAGGATTGGTTATTAGGACTGTACCTTGCTGACGGAAGTAGTGCTAGTATAGCTACTTATTATTGTCACTCCAAACAATTTGCCGAAAATGTTAAAACTTTATTAGAGCAACAATTTTCTACAATGAAAGGTATCGACATACAGCCTTTCGATAATGGTTTAGGTATATGTTGGAGACTTTACGTCAAACAAAAAAACATTAATAATGGAAGCTTTAATTCTAATTATGAAGAGAACGAATTTAATCTTTTTCTCAAAGACAATGGCCTGTTTAAAAAAACCAAAGATGAAAAATTTTGGCCTGAGAGTGCAAATTTAAATACTTTAGCAGGATTTCTTGAAGGAGATTCTTGCGTTAAGGAAGGTATTCTTAGATTAAAATACGAGCATTTAGCGCGAGGAATTTTTGAAACACTTCAATCCTATCGTATCTACAGCTCGCTTTATCTATCGAGTGATGGATATTGGACTATTAAATATGTAGATGTTGATAGAAAGATACCTTTTAAATTCAAGTCCATACCAGATAATAGACAGATTGATATTTTTACTTTAAGACAATACTTACCACATCTACAATCACGACACGGCTTTGATTATAAAAATCATTCTATTCCTAGTGTTCGTAAAAAAAAGCCTTATATATATAAGCAAATAGTTATTAAATACGGAGGTGTGATAGATCACGAAGTTTGGAGTAGAGTATTGAGTGTTCAAACACATAAACAATGTAGAGTATTTGATATTTCTGTAAATAATATACATAGCTTTGTCGCAGGTGGGTTAGTTGTTCATAATTGCTATCAAGAGCAGATAATGAAAACATGTCAAGTGCTTGCTAACTTTTCATTAGTAGAAGCTGACGATATAAGAAAAGCAATGGGTAAGAAGATAATGTCTTTGCTTGAGGGATATAAGGATCGTTTTATAAATGGCTGTCTTGATAATAATGTTGATGAACATGTAGCTCAGTTGATTTGGTCTAAAATGTTAAAGTTTGCTAAGTATGCATTTAACAAATCTCATGCTGCAGCATACGCTATTACTGGATACATTTCTCAATGGTTAAAAGTTAATTATCCATTACAGTTTTGGATTAGTGCATTTCAATACGCTAAAGAGCTTGATTATGCTAGATACATTGAGGAGATTTCTAACACTGCATCTATAACAATAGTTCCTCCAGATATCAATAATAGTGAAAGTCGTTTTATTTCAGATGCTCAAACTAATACTATATATTGGTCATTAAGTACTGTAAAGCAGTGTGGAGAGATAGCAACCCAGATGATAGTTGATGAAAGAAAGAGTGGGGGACAATTCTATAGCATTGAAGAGTTCTTGTCAAGAGTGCCAAAAAATAAGGTTAATAAAGCAGTAGTTACTAATCTTATTCTTTGTGGGTGTTTTGATTCATTATATGATATACAAGTTCCATCAAAACGTTACGAGCTTATTAAAGAACACAACAAGCTTATCAAGAGTAAAAAACTTCCCACTATCTTCGATAATGATGATATACAGTATGATTGGTGGTGGACTTTAAAACAAAAAGAGTTGTGTGCATTAGGCAATATTAACTATGAGGAATTAGCTAAGACTGCTTATGCAAATAAACCTAGTAATATTCCAGTAATTAGTGCTTCTAAGTTACAGACTACTTCTATAGTATCGTCTTCAGTGTGTGTAGCAGGTATTGTTGTGGATTTCAGAGAAAGGTCTAGTCGTAAAAGCAATCGAAAGTTTGCACAGATTCAATTAGAGTGTAATAATGAGGTAATTCATTGTACTGCCTGGAGTGATCAATGGGAGTTATGGGCAGATCATGTAAGAGGATGTAAGGGAAGGATTGTAATAATGACAGGTAAGGTAGTGGCCGATAGTTGGAAAAAATGTAACGCAATTCACTCAACAAAACAATCTAAGATATTTGTTGTATAACATGCTCAACTAGTGTATATTATTTCAATAATCAATTGAGTTACACACATTTATATGGAGCAGCAAATACAGATAATCGATTTAGGCAGTTATAAAGTATCCTTAAAGTTCATTCCCTTCGATACTGATGTTGACTTGGATGATTTGTGCAAGATTCATCACGACAATTTGTTTGGAGAGATAGTGTCAATATCTGTGTTAATGAATCGTGTTGGAATATTAAGAGCGGAAGCTCAAGACCTGGTTCGTAAAGAAGAATTAAGCACCAATCTTGTTCATGCACAATTATCGCAACATTATAGAGGCAAGCTGTCTGTAATTGAAAACGATCGAAAGAAAAGAGCTACTAATGATCAAGTTAATGGTGCAGTGTTAATGGACCAGCGCTGGATTAATCAGCAAAAGCGCTTCATTAATGTTCAAAAGCAGTATGATGTAATAGATTCCTTGTACTGGGCTGTTAAAAGTAAAGATCAAAAACTCAATCGATTAGCAGACTCTCTCACTCCAAAAGAATATGAAAGTAGTTTGATTGAAGGAGTAGTCAATAGTATTCTAATTAAGAAACATAGTAAGCATATTAAATAAGTTCAATTATAAGTTTAAAGTAAGTTTAAAATGGCATTTGACAGAAGTAAGTACAAAGCTACTAAAGTCGATTCTCTGAAACAGCAACAGGATAAAATCGACGCAATTACTCCTAAGACTGGAGATGATCGTGTACCATTTCACAAGATCGAGAATGGTAAAAATAAGTTTCGTTTATATCCCTCTCACCACGAGAGCGATAGTTTCATTTATGCAAGTTGTAAATCATTCGTTCCTTTTGAAGTAGAAGACGATAAGACCAAGAAAAAGAAAATTATTCGAAGTCCTGTCTTTAACAGTCGTGTACATGGAAGTACCGATAAGGATATTGTCGAGGAGTATATAGCACACGCAACAGCTCATTTACAAGAAGCATTGAGTGCTACTCAAGACAGTGTAGAACAGGACTTACTACAGAAAAAGATTACATCCCTCACCAAATATCCAACTAGCATTGCTACTCAAACAAAGTGGGTAGTATACGCTGATAAATATGTTGGAGGTAAGCCTGTATTTGGCAGATTAGAACTACCTCATAGTGCAAAAGAGAAGATGAATGATCTCATTATTGTTGCTGAAGATAGTGATGAGCCAATTGAAACAGATCCATTTACTGATTTAGATACTGGTAGAGCGATTATTGTAACTTATGATAAGGATGAAGATCCTAAAGATAAGTACAAAGTTGCTATAGATTATCTAGCAGCTCCTGATAAGTACAAGATTACTGATGAGCAAGGAGAGTTTTGGTCTCAACAAGACACACTAAAATCAATGTTCACTAACTGTTATACAGTTAAAGATTTTCAAAAAGCATTGGATGGTGTTCAAATCTTTGACAAGCAAAATGAGATAGGTTTGTTTGAAATGGATAGCTGGCTTGATGTGTGTGAAGAAATCGCAGCATATTATCCTGACGAGCCTGAGAATGGTAGCAAGCCAGCTCCTACTCAAGATGAGGATGAAGATACTCTTCCGTGGGAAAATGAAGAAGAGGGTGGGAATCAGTTTGATGCAATGAATCGTACTGATCTTAAAAAATTCATTAGTGAAAACGAATTGCCGATTAAGGTATTAAAAAAGCATACTGACGAGGATTTAAGAACACTAGTTCGTGAACATTTAGATGACGAGCCTGATGAAGAAGAGGAGGAAGAAGACACGCCACCACCAGCAAAATCTGTCAGCAATAGAACTAGTGCTATGAGAGATAGACTTAAAAATAATCGTAAAAAATGACAAACATCGAAGAAATCGTAAACGTTGTGCAGAAAAAGCATGGCAAGGAGTCGATAACAACCTTTAATGCTGATCAAGTACAAGATGTTGAAGTAATCAGCACGCAGAGTCTTTTATTAGACTCTGCACTTGGCACAGGAGGTTTTCCTAAGGGAAGAGTTGTAGAGATTTACGGACCTGAGTCTTCTGGGAAAGCTCAGCCTCTTTCGAGCCAAGTACTTACTCCAAAGGGCTATGTACAAATGAAAGATTTGGAAGTAGGATCTAGAGTTTGTACTCCTGATGGAGGAGAATCTACCGTAATCGGCATTTACCCTCAAGGTATGCAGGATGTGTATAAAGTTACTCTTGATGATAAGAGTTTTACAATGTGTACATTAGATCATCTTTGGTCAGTTTCAACCAGAGATAGTGACTTAGAAAATGTAATGTCTACTCAACAAATTTTAGATAAAGGATTAGGCAAACATTACCGAAAATTCAAAATCCCTCAAATTAATCCCTGTAAGTTTAATGAATCTGAGCAGCTTTTAGATCCATGGTTGTTGGGATTATTACTTGGAGATGGCTCTTTGAGGGATTCTATTACATTATCATGCAATGACGAACAGATAGTAAACCGAGTTAGATCAATTCTTGAATCTCAATATGATATGACATTGAGTGCAAAAAGAAATCATTGTGATTATGGATTGAGATGGAAGGGTCGAATGAAAAAGCCTAATCCTGTAGCTCAAGCAATTGCTGATTTGGGACTATTGAATAAGAAATCTTACGATAAGTTTATTCCCAAGCAATATTTAATTAATTCTATTGACGCAAGAATTGAGGTTTTTCGAGGATTGATTGATTCCGACGGTCATGTATCAGGCAATAGTATTCAATTTGTAACTACAAGCAAGCAGTTGGCTAAGGATTTTGTTTTTTTAGCTCGAAGTCTTGGCTGTCGATGTGTTCATAGTTCTCGTAGAAATTCATATACAACCAAAAGTGGACAAAAACAAAGTGGGGCTATAGCGTATTATATAAATTGTTTACTTGGAGATTTTTCATTTAAAGTAGCTACTTTAGATCGTAAACAAGTGGCTGATAAAAAATCTAAAATGAATAACAGATTCATAGAATCGATTGAGTATTCTCACAAAGAACATTGTCAATGTATTATGATCGGACATCCCGATTCCTTGTATATTACAGACAATTTTACAACCACTCACAATACTACACTCACACTTCATGCATTAGCACAAGTGCAAAAGGAAGATGGCGTAGCAGCATTTATTGATGTAGAGCACGCTTTTGATCCTACCTATGCTGCAGCTATAGGAGTGGATGTTGAAAATTTATTATTTTCTCAACCAGATACTGGTGAGGAGGCTTTAGAAATTGTAGATACTCTTCTCAACACAAAAAAAGTAGCTCTTATTGTTATAGATAGTGTGGCTGCTTTAGTGCCTAAAGCTGAGCTTGATGGGGAAATGGGAGATAGTAAGATGGGTTTGCAAGCTAGACTGATGTCTCAAGCACTGCGTAAGATTACTGGTATAATTGGCAAGTCTAATTGTTGTGTAATTTTCATCAATCAGCTTAGAGAAAAGATTGGTGTAATGTTCGGAAATCCTGAAACTACTACTGGTGGCAATGCTCTTAAGTATTATTCATCTGTACGCCTTGAAATTCGTCGCAAGTCTTATATCAAAGATAAGGAAGGAGCTCATATTGGTACACATGCAAAGATTAAAGTAATCAAAAATAAGCTAGCTCCTCCGTTTAGGGAATGTGAGGTGACTATCATGTTTGGAGAGGGCATCAGTTTGGAGCATGAAATACTAGAAGCTGCTGTACAGTTGGAAATTGTAAACAAATCAGGAAGTTGGTTTTCATACAATGATTCTAAGATAGGTCAGGGCAAAGAGGGAGTAGTTTCCATTCTCAAAGATAATCCTGAATTAGCTGAAGAGTTGTATGATGAAATTGTAAATCAACTTTAACGTACAAATCACCGTTTATGAGAGGCAGAGAATTTTATATAGGCATAGACCCTGGCACTACAGGAGGAATTGTAACTTTACATCAAGATCATACTGTAGTAGATGTGTGTAAGACTCCTTCAACAATCCAGGATTTTATAAATCGATTATCACCACTTAAAGATTGCGATTGTTTTGCAATGGTGGAGAAAGTTCATGCTACTCCTAAACAAGGTGTTAAAAGCGCATTCACATTTGGTTACAATGTGGGTGTGCTTCATAGTGTTTTAGCTACTAATCAAATTCCATATGAGCTTCACACTCCACAAAAGTGGATGAAGTGGTATAGTATGAAGAAAAAGAGTAGTGAAAGTCAGACTCAATGGAAGAATCGTCTTAAACACAAAGCACAACAATTGTTCCCTAAAGAAAAGATTACATTATGGAACGCTGATGCATTTCTTATTGCATGGTATGCACTAAATAATTTTTAATATGAAATATTATTTTATCACTGTTAAAATTGTTATCAGTCACAATGATAGTGAAATGATTAATGAAGTAATTGAAGGAACTCCGTTTTCATACGTACTTCATTATAAGTCTTTAGGAGGTGATTATAGTGATAGGTATATTTTATACGCAGAAGAAATTACTAAAGAACAATATTTACAACATAAAAATACATTTGATTGATGAATGAATTACTTAGAGACTTCCTTGTTATATTCGCTGCATTTATAGCAGGAGACTTAACATTAATACTAATTAAAAATTGGCTTAAGAAAGATGAGTAAGCAACAAAAACAAACTCGCAAAGAGATCTTAGAAGGTCATGCTCAGAAGCTACACAACCAGCTTCAATTTCTTATTGATGAGCATAAAGTACCTGAGGAGATGATTAATGAAATGATTGCAAACATTCAGAGTGAAGAGATGTATGTCACTAGAGGACTTCTAAACATTCTTAGAATATACAAGCCAATCATTGCTGTAAGATGTCCAAAGCATCTTTCTCCAAAGGAAATGAAAACACTGACTGAGATGGTTCAGAAGGAACTAAATCCAGACGATTTATATATCGTAGCTGTTACACCTGGTAGTGGCGATCAGTTTCAGTTTAGCGTACAGAGTATTCTTAATGGTACTCCTGAAGCAGTTCAACAACTTGTTCAAAACTTTTATACTTTAGATAAAGAAAGTGAATAATGCCTATATACGAATATAAGTGTCCTTTTTGCGATAAAGTGAAAGATGTGCTTCACACCATGGCAGAACTAGATAATCCTAGTAATAAAACACTTGAGCAAATTACATGCAATGCAAATACCTGTGAGCATGAAAGTCAAGCAGGTGTTAATGGTACTTTATGGCAAAGACAAGTCACTCAAGTAGCTATGGGAAAGTTTGCAGGCATGAATAATGAACAGAAGAAAAACTTTCTTAAAAAACGTAGCAGCGATCATTTTAAGAAGGAGATTGAACCTCGCAAAGCAGAAATCCAACACGAACAACTTAAAGGAAAATTTGGACAATGATAAGAATATTACTTCCCCACGAAGCAGATGCTGTTAAAGCATTTAACGAAATGTTGCAAGAATCTGTGCTTTTAATACATGAAAGATTCTATGTGTGTGACAAATGGCGTCCAGCAGATAATAACGTGTTCTTTCACGAATTTATGGGTAAAGACGTAACGACTCATATAGAGTCTAAAAACATCACTGTCAATTTGATGAATGATCAACAAAAAATCAATCAGATTAGACAGGTACTACAAAACACATCGTACAAGAGATATCAATTTAGCCATCAATTTCCATGGATCCGTTACGAAGTATAACTACCAAACAAGAGCTAAAAAAGCTCGTCAAGAAAAGTGTGACTGAGATATATCCTCATCATCATGATAAATTCACTGATAAAAACATCACACTAGTCTATTCGTATATGGAAGGATATTATGATTGCTTGCAATTCTTTGTAGAAAAGCCTTATAGTGATAAAGAAATAAAGCAGTTTTTACATGAGGCTGCACACGTATGGTTTGTAAACAACTGCTTGTAATACTAAATGGAATATATAAAAGTACCTCACCAACTCATAGCTAATGCAAACAAAGCAGGCTGTGTTCGTGAAGTACTTTTTTATTATCAGTTTAAATCAGTAGCACCATCTCACGGTGTATTATCTACTAAACAAGCTATATCAAAATTAACTAAGCTACTCAACATTACTCATAACGGTGTTAGGAGACTGCTTAATAAATGTCAATTCATTACTTGTAATGGAAATAAGTGGATTGCAATTAAGTATAGCAATGTATGGAATGCTTTAGGAATTCGTACGTTTAAAACACGTGATTGTAAAAACAAACGTTCAATAAACAAACTCAAATGTAAACTATTCAGGATACACACTAAATACTGCAAAAATCACCAATATCTTCAAGCAGCAATCTGTGCACAAGAAGTTAAGTTGAATCAGCATCAGCAACTTCATAGTATAAACACTAGGCGAAAATTAAAGACGGCAAATATTACTCAACTCAAAATAAAACAGTTGAGTGATCCTAATAAGTATATACTTGATCAAGATGCTTCTCAATATCAGTATTGTATACAGGGTATTAGTGACTTTGTCAACTACGACATAAACTTATCGTGCAAAGGCACAGCTCAATTGCTTGGATATGAAAGCGTTAGTAAAGGCTATCAATTACAGCAATTAATGAAGAAACTTGGATTAGCATGCATTACACAAAGAATCGTTACATTACGTATAAATAGCGTTATTAATAATGCTAAAGTATTTAAGACAAGTAATGGTCAGTTAAAAGCTCGTTTATGTAATGCAATTAACATACTGTAAACTTTTAAGAAAGTACTTTAGCCAGCAAATGAGAGCTTTATATAGCTAAAACTAGTAAATACAATGAATACTGTAGAATTCCAATTATCACTAATAGCAATAGTTTTATATTTTGTCGCTTACATTAAAAATAATTGGCCTTAAAGTTGCTCCTCTTAAATGTACGGGCTATCTTTACATATAACAATTATACAAAACATCGTAAAAATGACTGTACAAGAATTAATCAACCAACTCACAATAGCGTGTGGTGGAGACAAATCCAAACAAGTAAGAGGCTGGGCCTCAATAGAAGAAGGAAGAGGTAGTGTAGGAGATAGCAACTGTCAAATCAAAACATCTCAAGATCAAAGCAGTGGACAAGTAGTCATTCAACTGTACGGCACTCTTGAATCAGAAACAGGCTGGGAATTTTAAAAAACAATTAATCATGTATATAATCGTAAACACAAAGTCTAATTATAAGAATTGTAACGGAAGACGTTTAAAGGTTCAAAAGTTTTTAGGAGACACTATCGTAGCTTTAGTACCTCTTCATCACTTTACAGAGAATGGGGAAATAGTAGGCAAGATGATTGAGTGTGATTTTAAACTTAGTGAAATAGTAAGTATTTACGAACAAGACAGTACATACTTTGATGTTGCACAATCACTATTAGCTACACCTTCAATATACACTATAGAAAATAATATAAAAAGTTTGCAGTAAAAAGTTGTCCCCGACAAAAGTTAGGGGTACCTTTATATCATAATAATTAATCAAACACATCGTACAATGAAAGCTATCGTAAGAATCCAGAAGCAATTAGCATTTGAAGCAATTAATCTTTTATCACAAAACAGTGCTAATGAAATCCGCAAGAAAAATGGTGAAGAGAATACATTTGTTGCATATGTAGATGTAAAAGATCGCTCTCAAGCAAGAACGGTGTATTTTAACTTCACCACTAATCAAATCATCATTACCACTCCACACACTAATTGCTCAGTAAACCTTTTAAATCTAGCAATAAACCATATTAGTGACGATAAAGATTTGTTTATTATTGGAAGTATTTTATTGAGAGAAACTGCAAGCGATTCTTTGGCACAAAACTTTATTGAAGTGCTAGATCGTAATATGTTTAGTATAGACCTATCATCTGTAGAAGAAATTGTTGATAGAGATTTCTGTAGTCAACTTACTAATGACGATATAGCAGAGCTAGCAACAACTTTTTAATTAATTTTTAAACATTGTAAATTTTAATCGTATGTCAAAAGCATTAATTCAAGATGCTCACAAAGCACTATGTCAAAACTTATGTAGTCAGTTATTTGAATGTGACTGTGATGTTGTTCACGATAGCAATATCGACGACTTAATTGTAGAATGTCAAGTTTTTACTAAAAATGGCAAAGTAAGAGATGTGTTTCAAACTACATGGAGCTTGAGTCAGATTGTAGCTACTACTACAACTCAAGATGTATTCAACATTATTAGCTTAATTAGACAGCATCATTACCAAAATACACTAAGTACTCAACATGCATTATATCTTGTGTGTAAGCTGAGATCGGTAAATACTAACAAAGAAAAGGAGAATCAGTATACTTTAACGTGCTTAGAGCTGCTAACTAATGTAGAGGTTAATGACGAAACAAAGAATGGCTTGAGAGTTATTAAAGATATGTTATCTACTTATAACCTATTTGAGACCAAACAATTAGATTCAGTTATTTCAACTCTAAGTGCATTTTTCTATAGAGTAAATAATTAACTTATTTTAGTCCTAACCGTTGCAATTGTTATCTGGTTAGGACTATATTTAAATATCAATTTTCAATTCAAACACTATAAATTATGGCAACGTTAGAAAAGACTCCAGTAAAGGACCTGAGAAAAGAAGCTTCTTTGTTAGGTATAAAGAATGCTAGCTCTTTCAAAAAACAAGATCTGATTGAAAAGATCTCTGCATTACAAGTAAAAGGCGCTGTTATTACTAAAGAACGTATACAGCAGTCGTTCACCATCCAAGATCAATCAACATTCGGTACTCATAATCCTAACTTCTCTCAAAACTTTAGTGATGATATTATTAAGTATATGAGAGGTTTAAGAGAGTTTACTGACGAAGAACTCAACACTCCAGTTCAAACTAGTAATAAACGTGTTGAAAACACTGAAAAAAGACCTAAAGAAGGAAGTAAGTCTGAGAAAATAATTAAACTATTCAATTTAGGTACCAGCAAATATAAAATTGCAAAGCAACTTGATACATATTACAGTGTTGTTGATAGTACTATCAAAAGATATCCTCACCTCATTAATCGTTAAAACTGTTGTGGTTTAAATAATATTTGTGTAGACACATTGTGTGTTTCTAGATTATTATCTATAATAGTTATTCAATTGTAAATCAAAATTGGAGAACTATGTTATTTAAACCATCAGTGCAACAATTACAAGTTTTTGAAGAAGTTAGAAACTCTCGGACAAATATTGTAATTGATGCTAAAGCGGGGTCTGGAAAGACAACTACATTAATCCAAGCTTTGCCTTTTATTCCACCTTATGCTAAAGTTGCGTTTTTTGCTTTTAATAAAAGCATAGTGCAGGAATTAGAAAAGAAAACTAATTCAATGCCAAACGTCAATCCAACAACTCTACACAGTTTTGGATTCAGTGCAGTAAGATTTAGGTTTAAAGGGATTAAGCTTAATGCTGACAAATACAGACTAGTTATTAAGAAGCTTAGTAAAGACTGGGTAGACAATGATGTGTCAAAACACTTCATCAACGACTATTGTCAGAATGTGTTGAAACTGTGTGATCTAGCAAGATATAACCTTGTCAAGTTTAATGAGCAAGACAAGCTAGAAGAAATCGCTGCTAGACACGATATAGACTTATTCAATGTAGAGTGTATGAGAGCTTTGGAACTAGTCAAAATGTTGAGTTTCAATCCAAAGGAGTGTGATTTTACTGACATGATATATTTAGCAGCTACTCAATGTCATAATATGAAGAAGTTTGACTGGGTTATTATTGATGAAGCACAAGATCTCAACAAAGCACAACAAGCAATGGTACGCAAAATTCTTAAGCCAAGAGTAGGACGAATGATTGCTGTCGGAGATCCTAATCAAGCTATTTACGGATTTGCTGGTGCAGATGTTGATAGTTTCAATAACTTGCAAAACTTCTCCAATACAAAGACTCTGCCATTATCAGTGTGTTATAGGTGTGGAACTAGCATAATTAAACATGCTCAGAGTATAGTGCAAGATATCAAACCATTTAATGGTAATGAAGACGGGGAGGTTAGAGAAGGCTCTATCCATGAAGTTGAAGATGGAGATTGGGTATTGTGTAGAAATAACGCACCACTAGTTAAACTATGTCTGCAGTTTTTACGACAAAAAAGGAAGGCATATGTTAAAGGTGCTGATATTGGAACTAACCTCATCAGCTTAATTGATCGTCAGAAGTGCAATGGTATCAACAAGATGCTTCAAAAGCTTCCAGATGAGTTGGAGCGTATCAAGATTAGACTATTAGGTAAAGGATACACAATCGGTGAAGTCAATACTCATCAGTCATACAGGCTAATGCAAGAGAAGATTGAAATAATTGATTTGTTAATAAATGATGAGAATTGCAAGACTATCGATGAGATAAAGAATGTAATAAAAAGCATTTTTAAAGACGATAGTCAGGGTATTTGCTTAAGTAGCATTCATAGAAGTAAGGGTGGTGAAAACGATAACATATTCATCATTGAGAAAGAGGCGATTCCTAGCAAATATGCTAAACAGCCTTGGCAAAAAGATCAAGAGCATAATCTTCAATATGTGATGATTACTAGGGCAAAGAAAAAACTAATATATGTTAATGATTGGCAGTTTTATAAAAAGTAGAATATATGTACAAGCAATTAACAAGACAAGACTTTGATAATGCACTGAGAATTAAGGGATTTAATGTAGTGCATTTACCAGGAGTGAGTGAAGTCGTATACGACTTCAATCTTACTAGATACGAACAAAGAAAGTACAGTGATCGAGCTGCATATAAGCCTAATAAGTTTGCGTATATAATTCGTATCTATTCCTCAATATGCAAAAACACTGGAGTTTGTAGAAGTAAAGGCAAAGATGCTATTCGAATAGCACTTATTCGAAAGACCTATGGATTAACCAATCCTCAAGTATGTATCATAGCTTATGCTAAAAGCGTTAATCGTACGGAAAATGCAATTAAGAACACGATTAATCGTGCAAGATCATTGGCTAAGTTATTTAGGGATCATAGACTTATACTTCACGAGTATACCAAAACTAATGATCCTCACCATCTTCAAGTTAAGAGGAGAAATAAAAGCTCTGACCCTTTTTGGGGATCTAGTGCTTATCCTCAAGACACAACAGTTTATCGTATTAATCAATCAAATCAATATCAGATATGAATATATCACATTTAAAAAAGTTAGTAGAGGCACATCATACTCCAGTTTCTAATAGAGAAATGATGGAATCGATAATCAATGAGATTGAAAACAAAAAAGTGAAAATCTTACAGGATGCTTTAAACAAGATTGGAGCTGAGGTGGACTGGAAAACTTTTTTTAAGTCAAGGTTTAAACCTATTGTAGTAGAATTTAATGGTACTAATCACGACACTACTTACTACTATAACGATGGTAGTGTAGATGGAGTAAAACTAGTCACTTTTCATAGCGTCGAAACTAATTTACAAACTGAAGGTAATACTTTTAAAATAAGTCCAACTCTTCAGTACACTTTATATGTGTAATGGCGTTTAAGAAATATATAAAGATATACACAGACGGATCGTGCTTATACAAGACTCGCAAGGGAGGTATTGGAGTGGTATTATTGTACGAAGAACATCTGAAATATTACAAGGAGCCATTTTACGATACAACCATTGGACGTATGGAATTAACTGCTTTAATTAAAGGATTGTCTTTAATAAAACCCTCTGTGAGACATAGTAGTAAATATATTATTAAGTGTTATAGTGATAGTATGTATGTGGTTAATTGCATAAATAAAAGATGGTTGTGGAAGTGGCCTCGTCCTTATTCTAAGAAGAATCCAGATCTACTAGAGCAGCTACGTAATATAGTAGACCCCATACCTAACCTACAAGTACGCCATGTTAAAGGTCATAGTGGAAATGAGTTTAATGAGATAGCTGATAATTTAGCTGGTAGTGCTAGAAAGTCCATCGAATAGTTAGTAGCAGTTGCTACAATAATTTTAACACAGTATATTTAATTATCTTTTCGATTTGCCGTCGAAAACTGTGTATTGAAAGAATTGATTATTAGCGTGCTGTATTGTATATTTAATTATACTATAGCACGCTTTCTTATTTTATATGAGTATACAACAAGTTTTTTATTACAAAATTGCAGTACACAAGCACAATCGTCAACTTTTAGGGCACATACATGCAGTGTGTTGTTGGTGTTTGTCACGATTAAAGTATAACTTTGATGATGAAACGGTACAGCTAGCATTTGCTAGAAAAAACATTGTGAATTCGTATGACTGTATAAATAATACATCTATTTATTACCTAAAAAGTAATAATCAAGCTCAGGCGATAGATTTATTATATTGTGATTGGAATTGTAAAAAGATTACTATCAGTGATACCATTCTCAAATCTGTATAAATTCATTGTTCATTTAATCGTAAATTTCTCATGTATACTTTCGATGACAAAACTGCATTCCTCGATGCTATGCAGTATAAATACCAAGATAAAGGAACGTACGAACGCTACATACCATGGTATAGAATAGGAAATGTTATTCTTATTGTTATTTTGGCATATAGTGCATTTACTAGTTATTCATTTTTTCATGCATGGTTATTTTCTGCTCACGAGTATGGAGTATACTTTGGTTGGGCATTAAGTATTGCACTATCTGTGTTGATATACAAGCTATCAGATCATGCATTTGAAGTAATGTATAAAACCCGAACCCTTGATGGTCCAACAATGCTGCTATTTTTACTACTGATAGGGGGTGGTTATGCTGACTGGTATGGAACACAAGGATTTGCTACTCAGCATCATCAAAAACCTATAGATGATAAGACATTGACGATTGAGAATAATCGTACTAGTGAGTTCAAACACATAGACAATCAAATAGCTCAGGTTGATCAAGATATAGCTATTCAGGTGGCTAAAGAAAATAATAATGCTAAATGGCGAAAGCTTCCTAAAGCACAAGCTGAGACTAATCGTAAGTGGGATTACTACAACATGTGGGAGGCTGCAAGAAAGCAGCAGAAGATATTAAAGAGTAAAAAGGAAGATCTTAATAAGCAACGTACAGCTATTGGAGAGAGATATTCTAAATTAACCAGTGGAGCACTACAACAATTTGACTTAGAGTATGGACAGTGGCAGAATAAAGTGAAAGTCACTACAGAAAGATTGAGAGGAGCTTTATTAGTATGCTATATTTTAATGATTACAATCAATATTTGGAAGACTAACTTTCAATTAAAATGCTTGCGTGAAGATCCTAGTCCTCATAGAAACATCGTAACAGCTCGTCAAACACCTCAAGCTCTTCCTCCAATACAACACACTCCTAATCAGCCTGTTACACAGCATGTCAAACAATCAAACAAGGGAGTACTAAATATCAAACAGCAAACAACGAGCAGTGCAATTGATGCAGCAATTACAGAGTATCCTAATACATACAAGTTATTGAGACAGAGGTATTCTCTCAGTCAATCTCATACAATAGCTTTACAGAAATATGGTGAAAACTGCAGTCAATACAAACGTCAAAAAATGTATCACTATATTAAGAATAACAACTTATATCTCGATACACCTACTGGTAATGCACCTGAACCAAAGTCAAAACCAAAGATTACTGTGACAGATAGTGACTTTTTTAATACCATGATCGACGACAGAAATAGTAGTGGTCAAGGAAATGTTCGTTGGAAACATCAAAACTAGTTGCCTATTACTGCCAAATATTTGATGTTGGTGTGAATAATCAATTTTAATTAATAGGCAGTGAGATGAAACACGATATAACTAGTTTGAGAGGTATGGCTCTATTTGCTCATTTAGAGTCTATACTTGGGCTTTATGAAAATCTAAAACACCACTCAACATTTAAAGGTCAATTAAAACATCACGCTAACGGACTCAAAAGAGAATGTGAGAGGAGTGGTGCAAAGTTATTTGACGATAGTGAGAGTAGTATGGAGGTTAGTGATCAAATGCATATGTCTGATGGATACGTAAAGATTAGCCAGTGTAATGATGTACTAATGCAAGCTATTATGTATCTAGTCATTCAGAGTGGTAAAGATGATACTGATATAAAAGTTGATGAGGTGTATTTTCGCATTCATGAGATACTACTCAGTCAATGTAATGATAAAATGATGCAATACCTTCTTCATCCATTAACTGTAATGAGGAAAGAGGCATTTCAACAACGTATAAAACAATACAACGATGAAACAAGCGTTCAAAAACAAACTTAGATTAAACGCTGCTAACAAGGTACGTCTTAATCAGATCAATAACATTCTTGAGGAATATACTAAAGATGGGTATACTCTTACGTTAAGACAGTTGTATTATCAACTAGTATCTCGAGATATGGTGCCTAATGATCAGAAAGAGTATGCTAAACTAATTAAAATTCTTAAACAGGGTCGTATGTGTGGTATTGTAGATTGGAGTGCTATCGAAGATAGAGTACGACGTCCAAAGCTTCCTTATTGGGTAAAAAATCCTCAAGATGCAATGAATGATGTGATTAACACATATCGCAAGGATCGTATGAAGACTCAGAGTGGTAATCTTGAAGTATGGGTAGAAAAAGACGCTTTAAGTAATGTATTATATAGAGTTACAGAAAAATATCATGTGCGATTAATGGTTAATAGAGGATATAGCAGTGTGAGTGCTATGTATGATGCTCATAAAAGGTTCAAGGATGGAGATACAATATTGTACTTTGGAGATCATGACCCTAGTGGACTTGATATGATCCGTGATATAAGAGAGCGTATGCAAGAGTTTGGATTAGAGATTAATGTAATTCCAGTAGCATTAAACATGCAGCAAATACAACAATTTAATCCTCCACCAAATCCAGCGAAGGTTACAGATCCTCGAGCTAAGTGGTATATGAGTACGTTTGGTGATACTAGTTGGGAGCTTGATGCTCTTCCTCCAAAAGAGTTGATATCAATGACTGAGAGTGCCATTGAAAAACGTATTGATATGAACAAGTGGCAAAAGATGGTTGATCAGGAGAAGAAAGAGAGAAACAATCTTCTTAAGATCCTTAATACACCAGATATAGACTTTGAAGAACTTAGAAACGATATTCTTAGGGTAGTTAATGAATACAAACTCGATAGTGCTGGAGAGGATATTGATGAAGGTGAGAAGCAAGTTGTTGATGAGATATTGCACTTGTTTAAGATAGATCTTGAAAATGTTTGATAAATCACGAGAGGGCAGTTGTTTGTAAATATCGCTTAGTGTATATTAAAACATTGAAAAGCAAACAAAACGAGGGCTTAAAAGCCCTTTTCAAAGATAACATTTATTTGATTTAATTGTTAAATCAAGAGCCTAGCTTGTTTCGGGTTAGGTTCTTTTTTGTGTTATAAAGATAGCTAATTTGCTTTAATGTAGAAACATCGATATCTTTACTCAACATTATACATCGATAAATTCAACAGCAATGGCTAAAAGTTTTATTCGTCCTCCACTTTCATATAGAGAAACAATATTTACAGATCCTGCAAGAAACATTACTTTAAATCTTGATGCAATTTCAGCACTTACTAAACAAGATTTTCCAGATCCTGGAGGAGATACAGCTCAAGACCAGTACCGTATTGTCTTCTATTTATCCAATAGAGGAGATGATGCTGTAGATGGTGATACTAATAATACACCAGACAATAATCAAGATGAGATTATATGGGCATTTAATAGCTCAGAGGTTAGAAATTCAATTTTAGAAAATATTGAGAGGTATATTGCACAAGAGTTTGGACCTGAGAAGTCGCCTATTACTACCTACAAAGGTTAAAAGATGCAATTTTCATCTATTATAAAGTATATCACAATTATGTTTAGGTTTATAACAAAGCTGTTCCAAAAGGTTGAAGATAGTAGAGTAATATCTCTTATCATACCAATCATAAGTATGTTCAAGTTTGAGAAGTTATTAGATGACCCTTCTCAATTCAAAGATATTCTAAGAAAAGAAATTAAGGGTCTTAAAAAGTACTTCAAAGACAAGTTTGGTGGAGATAAGATTGAGGTTAATCCAGCTAATATTAAGTTGTTTGTTGCGAGTATTAAACTTACACTAGACAAATTTGGCTCACTTCAACAATATTACGATTTTGTGTCTAATGTAAGTGTTGAGGCGAGTGATGCTGAAAAAGAAGAACAGGAAATACTCGAAATAATTGAAGATATCGAAAATACATAATATTCAACTCTTGCTTGTAATTTCATTATTTACTAATTTTAGAAGGCCCTACAGTGTGGGGTCTTTCTTATTGTAAAACAAATTGTAACTTATGGAAAAGACAGTAATTATTGAAGATAAGGTTTTTGCTTTAGCAATACCTGCCTATGAGATTAATCATAAAATTAGTGAAATAGCACATCAAATCACATTAGATTATGTAGGTAAGGATATTGCATTACTTGTTATATTAGATGGAGCATTTTCTTTTGCTGCAGCATTATCAAGAATGCTCGACAATCCATCAATTTCGATCACCTTTGCCAAATATTCATCATACGAAGGAGGTTTAGAGTCAGGAAAACTAAAGATGTCTAAAGCTATTGAATATGACGTATTAAAAGATAAGCATGTAATTATTATTGATGATATCTGTGATAGTGGAAAAACGCTTTCACGCATAAAAAGATACGTATCAAATAAGGATATTACTAAGTCGATAAAAACAGCTACTTTGTGTAAGAGAGCTTTATCTCCTTATGAGCCTGACTACTTTGCATTTGAAACTGAAGATTTTCTGGTAGGATATGGAATGGATTATCGTTACAAAGGAAGAACTCTCAATAGTATTTACACCTTGATTGAATAGTTTAATATTGTGATATTTACGTAAATAAACTTATATTATAGCTATGTCTAGTAACATTTTACAAATCAAGTATTTCATTACAGGATATAATTTCTTCATTCAGATGAATGGAGTGTGGAGTGATTTAGCAACTTTAGAAGGAGTCGTTAGCGATGTTCAAACAGCGTTAGACAACTTTATTACTATTACATATGAAGATAGTGAGCAAGGATCTTTCTTTAAAGTAGCATCCACATCAAATCCACCTATTGAATACTTATTTCAAGTTATTCAAAGCAATGTTGATGAAAATAAGTATATAATTAAGTATGAGGGCGTTGTTTAAATGTCTTATACTTATTACTATTAATAATATAAAGCGTAGGGGCATTGTGGAGATATTAAAAAGTATTAAACCTTGTAATATTTTCCTACGCTTTAAAACAATGAGACTACATTTTGCATGGTTATGGTTAGTATGGTGCTAGTCTGTGCTATTTGAGGATCATTAACTAGCTAAAGCACCTCCTTGGGGTGCTTTAATTTTAAATAAAATGCATACTAAAAAAGAAATACAGCAAATAATTGATACTAATCTTCAACGTCAGCATGAGTTGAGACAGCAAGGAAAGTATGGAAGTACTGAATATAAACAAGCTGTAATGACTATGAATGAGTATAAGTACAAGCTAAAAGTTTTGCGTGAGCAAGATGGGTATGACGAAGATTGTGGCTGTATAAAGAAGGTTCGAAAAGATCAATATTAATTAATAATCAATTTTAAAACAGTAATTATGAGTAAGGACAGATCGAGTTCTAATGGAAGTTTAAATATTGACTCTATACCTCACGACACCATGAGGGGTGTAATTGAGGAAATAGGAGATGATCATATTTGCACATCTTACGACACTCCTCTTAGAGAAGATGCTTTTGACATGAGTGATGATAAGAAGATTGAAAAGATCTCTGATCACTTTAGAAAAATTATGGAGATTCTAGGTCTTGATTTAACAGACGATAGTTTAAATGGTACTCCCCACAGAGTAGCTAAGATGTATGTAAAGGAGATATTCAGTGGTTTAAACCCAGATAATCGTCCCAACATCAAATTATTTGAGAATAAGTATAAATACAATGAAATGCTTATCGAAAAAGACATTTCTTTCTTCTCCAACTGTGAGCATCACTTCGTTCCGATTATTGGAACAGCACATGTTGCTTATATTTCTAGTGGAAAAGTCATTGGACTATCAAAAATAAATCGTATAGTGCAGCACTATGCAAAAAGGCCACAAGTTCAAGAACGACTAACTGTACAGATTCTAGAAGATTTAAAGAATACTTTAGACACAGAACACGTTGCTGTAGTAATTAATGCAGCTCATTTATGTGTCTCAATGAGAGGTATAGAAGATGCTACTAGCAACACAACAACTTCTCAATACAGTGGAAAGTTCAATGACCAGGCCACTAGAGATGAGTTTTTAAAGCTCATATAATAATATTTAAACATCGTAAAACACATTGTATGAAATTAACAGCGCAAGAACAAGGTCAGTATGACTATTTATGGAACTGTAAATTAAACAGTTCTACGTACATGACTCAAGAACAGCAAGATGACTTTGCTACTTTAAATGCTAAATTACTTCATAAGAAATGTCCTAATCCTCATTGCACTGGATATCAAGGATCAGAAGATGAATATCAATGCAAGAAATGCAACACTGAATTAATAGACAATGATGGACAATTTTAAGCAAACACATTGGAGACAGATATATTCTAATCTTCTAACAACTGTAGAATTTTGGCGAAATATTGGAAAAAAGTAAATTTTATATTGCTTGTACAGGAGAAATATGTATCACTATGTCTAGTGCATTGTTTGACAAACCTCGTGTATTCAAGGTAATAGCAGTTACCTCGAGTAATAATGGCTTTGATTTTGTAGTAAAAGAAATAAGATGAGTAAAAAAATTATATGCTGGTGGAGTGGTGGAGTTACTTCTGCAGTAGCTTGTAAAATAGCAATCGATTTGTATGGAGTAGAGAATTGTGACGTAATCATGATAGATACTAAAAATGAAGACGATGATACTTATCGATTTAAAGAGGACTGCGCTAGGTGGTACAACGTACCAATTCAAACTATATCAGCTATCAATAGTCGTTTTTTTAGTATCGAAGATGTTTGGATGAAATATCGAAGCTTGAATGTTTCTAGTGGAGCTATCTGTAGTACTCATTTAAAAAGAAAGGTTCGAGAAGAGTGGGAAAAACATAATAGTTTTAAGCATCAGGTTTTTGGTTTTGAGTTTGATAAGAAAGAGTTCAGAAGAGCTATGAACATGAAACTTAATAATCCACACACTAAACCTATATTTCCACTATTAATGTTTGGATTAGATAAGATTCAGTGTGTGGAAGAGATCTTAGAAAATAATATAGATATACCAAGAGTGTATACTTATGGATTTAAAAACAATAATTGTTTTAAAACAGGTTGCGTGCAGGGAGGAATAGGATATTGGCAAAAAATGAAAAGTGACTTCCCAGACAAGTTTGAGCGAATGGCAGATATGGAACATCGTTTAACTGATATAAAAGGTATTGCCGTTACAATGTTGAGAGATCAAAGCAAGAAAGCTAAACAACTTGATAATACTTTTGTTTTTTTTAAAGCCCCATAAAGACTATCCAAATATCAAAAGTCTTGACGATATGAAAGGTAGAGAAGTAGAGCCGCTATTTGAATGCAATGGATTTTGTGGAACTAACGATCTATTAAAAAATTCAACTGAAAACGATATAAATTATCAATCGTAACCTCTTGATTATCATCGAAGTATTGATGATATTTTAATTGTAAATTAAACAAAATCGTAGACATGGCAATCTTAATTCACGCAGATAGGCAAACTCGCTTACATCCTCAAATATTAGCCTTCTTTGAGTCTATACAATTTATTTGTGATACGAAAGAAGGACTAGCATTTCTTGTTAGTAGTAAGAAGAAGCATATCCCTTCAGGCACAGACTCTGTTGTTGACTTATTTACAACCAAATCTCTGATACCTCATGAAGATATAGGTATTTCTTTTCAGTTAAAGCCAGCTATTGGAGATGTGTTTGATCTTATTAGACAAAACTACAACAACCAAAACAATCTTATCAAGCCTTACCATTTGATAAAGCAGTGCAAGATTGTCGAGAAAAGCTTGAACGGTTATTGTCGGGTGCATACACAAGAGATATGCCTATAGAAGTAAGATGTGCTATAGACACTATTACAATCGAAGGAATTGAAGCTCAGGTACAAGCAGTCATCTCAATTAATGAGAGTGACTTTGTTAATGAAGAAGAATTAATTTGTAAATACACCAAAACAATCTCAAGCAAGTAATTATGCAACATTTTGGACAACGTTTTCAGCAATATCATCAGTTTACTCATCAATGGTTCTGGATAGACTTTGCAATTCACATCGTTTTATTAGTAGCAGTGTTTGCTGCATACTACAAAGGATACGCTAAGGGTAGCAATAAAAGCTTTATCTGTGTAATCAAGAGTACTTATCACAACATTCAGCTATTCATAATCACATTATGGCGAATTTAGTAGTAACAACATTAGGTGCTGAGCAGGTAAAAGCAATAGACACTCGTCTTAATGAGAAGTTCTTTTTAGTAAAGATGGCTGTGTTGGTACGAGGGGATGCTAGTAAAGTAGATGAGGTGAGTGTAATTAAAGCTCTTCAAAGCAAGGGAGTTGGAGTAGCATGTGAAGACATTGAGCTATGAGTGAGTTGAAATTAACAAGCATACAAGCTGTGCCTGGTAGCAAAAAGCAATTACCTGATTTATCTCTTGGATTCGAATTCACTGGAGATCTACACACTCTTACCAACGAGCAGCTTTTCAAAGCAATCAATGCAGCACAATTGCATCCATCGCAGTTGATAGTAAGAAACATACAGATATTCGATGCTACAGGACACTCAATAGATTGTGTTAAGTTAGTCATTCATAAAAATAATCGTAGATTATTGAGTGATACAAGGAGATGTGAACAAGAAGCGTTGAATCAAATTAACTTAGTAAATCAAGCTATTAACAATAGTGTAAATACACAATCATACACAGCGGTTGTAATAGGAGATGAGCCTTATGAAGAGTCTATTAAATAAGTATACAGCATATTTACGTCAATCAGGGTTTAGTGTAGGTCATTCTTTTGTAGATAGCTTTATTAAGCAGTTTGATGTAAAGCTGCATATCGATCACACCATTATAACTCCAAGTGTTGAGGCTATGGGAATGTATGTAATCTGGAAAGATCAATTATATCTGATAAAAAGAACAGGATACTTGAAGGGTACTACATTAAGACCACGTTACGATGATTGTGAATTTGTCATGTTGTGTGAGATATGCTTCCATGTAGATAAATTACAGTTCCCACTAGAGACATACTATCCTGAGGCACATGTACGAATGTTAACTACATTATCACAAAATTTTTAAAGTTGTTCGGGCATTTTAAAGTAAATATTATGGATGGTAGTATTACAGAAATAATGAGAGTTGTGGTGGCAGCGATAATATTCGTTGCTGGATTCTTAATCGGCAGATTAAACAAGTAATGAAAGAAGATATCAAATTTACAATAGACTTTGCTAAAGGAACGCTTGATTCGCACAGCAATGTAATTAGTAAAGATTGCATTATACACTTTAAGGAAAGTGCTACCAAGTCACCTGACAGTCAAGGAGATCATATGGCAGATGCATTTGCTTATGCTAGGCATCCTCACTTAGAAAACCGTTGGCCCAATGCACAAGGCAAGAGTTATCGAATTGATATATCTGAATGATTATGAGAAAGCTATTTAAACAAGAAGCATTCTGGATAGCATTATTAATACTTCTAGCAATTCTAAACGCAATAATAAAATGATAATTAATGTTGGTAAAGTACAAAAAATTAGTTCGATAGGTGAAGGTTCTTCCCAGCAAAGGTATAAAGTGCACTTTGTAGACGGTGCAGTACAAGTGGAGATTTATCCACGAGACAATAGTAGAAAACTTATGTACGAAAAGAATAACTTATCCAAACAACAAAGATAATGGATTGTAAACACGAAAATTTTGTCGCTGAATGCAATGTGCATAGGTTGACTGATGATGAGGGAAACGTTACAGATTATCTATTAGAGGTAAAAGTTCACTGTAGCGATTGCTTTTATGCCTTTCACATTTGAAGGAGTTGTTAAAGGAGTAAACTTAAATAAGCCTTGCTTAAATCTTGCAGGAACTACTTTAAGCATTCCAATTAAACCGTGTGTATAAATGGATGAATTAACACCAATACACTTTTTAGCTCAACTTCTTAATAGAGCAGATACAGAATTTATTCCAGTAAGATGGAGTGCATTAAAGAAAGAGAAGCAAGCTGAATATCTTAAGCAGGCTACTCAAGCATTTGAAGATTGGAAAACAGATGAGTTGTTAATGAACGAAAAGAGAGAGCGATTCTTAATGGACGCACAAACACACTATACAGACAATGTTAAGGATACAGATAAAGGATGATGCCTTACGATTTAAGGCAGTAATAGAACTCATAGAGAGGGGATTCTCTATCAACAGACAAAACAAGTCAGCAGACTGTTTATACATATGGACAGATAATCAAAAGACATGCGACATCTCTCATTGGACAAGTGATAATGATATCACAAGTGTTACATATGATAACTTTGCGTGGTTCACTAGTGTATTAACAATAACTTTTGATTAGTATATGAATTGGAGGTGTCGTATAGGATTACACAACTATAAACTAGTAAGTCATACCAAAGCATTAATATCAGATTTTGGTGGTACAAGAGTAATGAATGTACTCATTCTTGATATGCAATGTACTTAGATGTTGTAACACAAAGACTAAAGTAATAAAACTATGAAACTAAGTGAAGAATACTTACTGTCGTTAGGGTTTGAAAAGAGGCCTGAGTACTCATGGTGTGGTAATGGATATGAGAGGTGGATATATAGTAAAAAGAAGATTGAAGAGGCTAATTGGAAGCATTATTGCATGATCGGCTCTTGGTATGAAAGAATCGAGGAAGACCAGTTGATCTGTGCATATCCAGATGAAGTAGATACACTACACACAGCTTATAAATTGATTAAAAGGATTTCATTGCCTGTTTATGGTACGATACTAAAAAATAACGATCTGCAGTTTAAAATATTGCCTAAGCAGTACTTTGGACAACTACTACAATTCATTTATAATCATGAGTTAAACTTTACACTTGAATGGATGTGGGATGGAGGAGTACAATGGATGTGGGAGCAGTGTTCATATACTCAGAGTCAGGAACCTTATCATTTAAACACTCAAAAGCTAATCAAACAGTTTGATGATAGTAATATCGATTGGTCGAGAGATATGGAGTATGTAGGAGGACTAATAGTATACGATTTATACCATACAAAGGGTATAGTATTTACATTGAGTGAGAATGTGTAGAGTTTGATCTTTGGGCAAAACGGCTGTACGTTGTACTACATCAAATAGTAGTACCGACACATTTACAATATTACTAACCTATTCAAGACTTTATGAGTACATTCTCATCAAAAAGAGTACCTAAATACACCGACGAGGAATTAGACTTCGATCCTTCACCAGAAAATCTGCCAGTCAATATCTTGGTAAAAAAGATTGATAAATACAGAGAAATGCTGTGTTGGAAGAAGTATGCTAGTGAACACGCAAGAATTCAAACCAGTGATCCTGAGCTAGAAATCAATCTAAAGAACCTTAAGCACTTTATAGTACCTCAAATAGAGCACTTACCTCAAGATGAGCAAGAGTTTATACTTGAACAGTATGCTGTAATGAAGAGTATAAATGGCAAGATATCTCAGTGCAGTAAGCAGTGTAAAGCAAAGAAGGATCAAGCTGTGATGGGATTTGCCGAATCGTCTCTCGACCACCATATTCCCAAGATTATAGATCTATTTGGCAAGTTTCATTCTATCAACGAGGTACATAAAATTATAAAGAACGAGTATAGACTTGACGTTAGTAGAAAGACAGTACAGAATCTTCGTGCCAATTACTTGGATCAGATTCTTGCCAAGCAGCAAGAGTATCAAAATAAGATAGATCACATCAGACTTGCCCATAAGCCTGCACGATTAGAAGAGCTCACTTGGATGTATCAGCATAGAAAGACTGCATATCAGTTAAGTCATGCTAGGGATGAGATTAATATTATGAGAGGCATTCTTAAAGATATCAAGCAGGAAGTTGAAGGAGATCATATTACCATTCACAGTGGAGCTAATCTTTTGGAATCTGTGCAAGGACAGGTAAATACTGTATTAAAGCAAAGACTCGCTATATTAGACATCATTCTTTCAAGAGTAGCTGCAAAGATGGGAATAGATCCCAATCTTGTATTATACCGATTACACAACAGTTATTATGCTAAGTTTAATGGAATGCAAGGATTAAGCAAAGATGAGGAAGAAATCATTTATCCATCATCTTTTACATTCGACGTAGATAAGCTACGTGAGAGTGATCAGGAACCTGTAGAAATACATGAGGCACAAATAGTCGATCAAACCAAGCTTACACCAAAACAACAACAAAAGTTTTCCAGTTTAAAGGATGAACTCATTAACCGAGTTAAGAACAAGAAGGTTAATTTTTTACCTAAAAACAAGTAGTCATGCAAGACTTTGACCAGGCATTATTTTTTGACTTAGATCATACATTAATTAAACCCTTAGATGGACTGACTTTCTATCAAGGAGTTGACGATTTTGCATTAATACCAAGCGTTATAGATGCAATCCATACATACCAGACTTATAATAGTAATACAGATATATTCATAGTATCTAATCAAGCAGGAGTGCCTTTAGATAAAGTATCTGTTTATGTACTTACCGTGCGCATGGCTAATGTGTTGAAGGAATTGATGAAGCATGGTGTGATAATTAGAGACACTCTCATTTCAACTACCAAGAAGACGAGAAAGCCTAATCCATTTTTATTTGAAGCTGTGGCAGAGCAATATATGCTTCACCCATCACGATGTGCTATGATAGGAGATGCTAGTGGCAAGAGTAAGAAGTATGAGGTAATACTGAGAGACAATAAGTGGATGTTTAAGCATAGTTCAGGTGTATTCTATGTAGAGCCTAGAATAATCAAAGATATAAATTGCAGTGATAGCAACTGTAATGAAGGAACTCTTCTCATTACTGACTTTAGTGATAGTGATAAAAAGTTTGCAGAAAACTGCAGAATGCGTTATTTTGACGTTTGGCAATTTGCACAAGAACCTAGCGTTACAGTATTATGATACACAAAGCAGCAATCATACTCAATTCAATAGCATTAAAAGCGTATGTTATAATGTGGTTATTTGGAAGGTACTATCTCTATATATGCACACTACGTATAGAACAAGCTGCAGATGCATTAGGTATGATTGCTGCTCATTTAGATAATGATATTTATAATGAGTGGGGAGATGCTAAGCTTATCGATATGATTGAGAGCATAGCAACAATGCTTTTGGGACTTATTATTACGTTATTCATGCTGTACAGCACATCTTTTCAAATTTATCGTATAATAAAGTTGTTTTTATAAGATGTATGGGCTACTTTTGTAGCATAATAATTCACACATCGTAAAAACAATTGTAATGAACATCGTAAACACTCTTTCGGACTTTCAGCTTGTAGCTAATTACTTATTAAACAACTATGTTATAGAAGAGATCTTCTCTATTAAAGAGGTAATACGCTCTGCACATGATATAACAGTATTCTTCAATAGAGAAAAACATTTGTGTAGCGTATTGATAGACTCGGTAGGAGACATTAAACATTTAAGTTAAGCATTGTAAATTATATTGTTATGACAGAGCATGAATTAATTAACAAACTCGACATTCTTCGTAAAGAATACGAAGCAAGCCGCTTAGAATTACACAAAGCATATGCTGACGCTCACAACTTAGTACAGACTGGAGATTTAGTAACCGATCACATCAGTACTGTTAAAGTAATGAAGATAGGATATTCATTTTCTCACATTACCAAACAAATGGGAGTGTGTGTATAGAGGAGACAATCTTACTCGCAAGGGTACTGTAAACAAGAAAGAGCCTGTTCGCTCTGTATATCAATCAAATATTGAATTAATTAATGGAGTAAACATTAAAGACAATGAATGATAATCGTTTATTTATCGAAGCACTATATACACTACATGAACTTTCTCGTATAGAGGGTCGAGGTAGTGAGTCAGCTAAAGTCAAGTGGATTAAAGAAGGTGAGAGTGATGAGTTAAAAGCATTGCTACAAACAGCTCTTGATCCATTAACATCATTAGGCATTAAAACACTTGTACTACCTAATGAAGCATACATCATTCCAGATCATAGTGAGACACAATTCTTGTATGGATTCAATAAGCTAATCGACGAACTCAAACAAAGTAAGGGAGTTACTGACGATATGTATCTTCAAGTATCCATGTTTATAGAGTGCGTAAGATCTTGGTTTATTGATGAAGAGAATAAAACATATTCTCGTCTTGTATACAGTCAACAAGAAGTTGCTTCTATGATAGATCTACTTAAGAAGGTATTTGCCAAGAAACTTAATGTAGGTGTTAAAGCTAAGACTGTAAATAAAGCATTTCCCAACCTGATATTTGATGGAAGTGTTATGCTGTCGGGAAGTAGTGATTTACAACTTGCTCAAAAATGGATGGACGAAGATCGCATTGTATACATTGAAGAGAAGTTTGATGGAGTAAGGGTAATCTATCGTAATGGTAAGTTATATACTCGGTCATTCAGAGAGCTTGATTCGAACTGCTTTCCAAACATTCTCAATCAACTCAATCGTATAGCCCATCACTTACCAGACAATAGCTTTATAGATGGAGAATTGGTAAGTGATCAAAGAACAGACATTAGTGGATCCGTCAATAAGATTCTTAAAGGTACGGCAAACTCAGGCATGGACAGTGACTGGAAGTTTGTAATGTTTGATAGTGAATCGAATACTGTACTAGATGATGCTAAAATTAAGTCAAATGATTTTAGATTACGTAGAAGAATTCTTCATGATGCTTGGATGTATGCAGGATCTACAATGAATATTGAACTATCTACAGTTCAGATTGCAAATGACTTATCAGACATTTACAAAGCTTATTCTTCTGTAATAAATCGAGGAGGTGAGGGAGTAATGATCAAGCATGGAGATCACAGATATCAGCCTAAGCGTAGCAAAGACTGGATTAAAGTGAAGGAGGTGAAAGAGTGTGAACTTGTTGTAATCAATGTTACTATGGGAGCTCCTGGTACAAAAAGAGAAGGATTGATAGCTTCGATCGATTGTGTTTCTGCAGATAGCAAAGTACAGGTCAGTGTAGGAAGTGGATTCTCTAACGAATTTTTATCTACTCATACAGATGATGATTTAATTGGTGCTATAGTCACTGTAAAATACAATTATGTAATAAAGTCGTCAGACAAAAGAAAGCCTCATAGCCTATATCTTCCACGCTTTGTACAAATCAGACTTGATAAAACAACAGCAGATATTATCAAAGTGTAGTAAAATATTGATAAACTGCTGACTTTTGCGTAAATTCATTCAAGAAAGTTTCTTCAATCCCATCTTCTTAGCACCTTTGTTCACGCATTGGTGCTTTGATTAATTTTAAATAGTTATGAGCGATATTAGTATTACAGCAGAGGGCACTTCACTATATACCAATGGACCTGGCATACAAGAGTTGCAAAAGAGTCACATTAGAGATTTGTTTGAGTATGGAGAGAATAAGGTCAGAGTTAGTAAGACAGGTAAGCAAATCAAGGAAATGCTTAGTGGTAAGAAAGCTAGGTCTGAAGCAAACAAGATAGCTATTCAAGCAAAGATGAAAGCCTGCATTACTGAATGTGGCTTTGCACCTGATGAAGACTGTGATTATTATATGTACGCTAAGTATGGTGGTGTTTGTGGAGATGTATTGTGTTACAGCGATAAGTATTGTTATTCTTCTGATGGAGGAGATGAGTCGGTTAAGCAGTGTTGTCGCAGATATAATCAATATGCTAGAGATTACGTTAATTGCTGTGTTGATTGCCATTACATCGATACTATGATAAATAATGTCGAAGACAATAAGTCATACAATCTTTCAATTTCTCAAATTGCTGAACTAACTAAGTAATGAGTAGTAGTATTTATGATGATATTCACAACTATCACAGAAGACGCAGACAAAACATAGTCAATGGATTCAATGATTTGTACAAAGGCAATAAACCTGTGAAGGATAGTGAAGAGGATCAAGACGATGATGGAGATGTAGATGCTACTGACACATTTATTCAAGAGCGCAAAAAGACTAGAGGTAAGATAATGGAGGATGAGAATAGTCGAAGTCGTACGAGTAAAAAAGACATATAAAAAGTTGTCAGGTACACAAGGTAGTAGTACCTTTATATCATAATCAATTAACAAATAAATAGTTATGAGCAGCAAAGACAACACCTTCACAGTTTTAGATAAAGTACAGAAAGACATCACTAACCAAGGCATTAACGAGTCTTTCGAGAAAGGTGGTAAAGGACTTCCGATAGGTACAGTAAGAAAGCATGGTGGAAAACAAGTAGTTAAGACAGCTCAAGGATGGAAACCTAAGGGTGGAGATAAAAAAAACGATAGCGAGCAAGCTTTTCAAATTGGAGATAAAGTTGAGGTGCCTAGAAATTTAACTACAGATCCTGCAAAGAAACAAGGACAGTCTGGGGAAGTTAATTCGGTTAGAGATGGAGTTGTGTCTGTAAAGTTCTCAGACGGCTCTGTGGGTAGATATCAAACAGATGCTTTACAAAAGATAAGCTCTTCCAACAAGGATAAGCCTAATCTAGCTCTTCCGATGTCTGGTAAAGTTTATCAAATCAATACCCAAGGTCAAGGAGATTTTAAGAGTGTAATCATTGAAGCTAAAGATGGATCGCATCATGTAGATATGCGTTTTGATAGTAAGGAGGAGGCTCAGAAGTATATCGACAAACACAACTTTCCAACAGATTCTAAGAGTGAGAAAAAAACCGAAACAGTACAAACTACAGACGGTCCTAAAGAGCGTAGTAAAGAGTTTTTAGATAAGCGTGACGAGATATTGGATTCTAAGGGATCTAAAAGTGATAAAGCTCGTCAACTTGCAGATATAGGAGAATCAACATCTCGTATTGCTAAAATGCTTAACATGCATTATTCTCACGCATATAGTGCTACTAAGAAAAAGAATTCTAAAAAATCTTAATATGAAAAAGTCTGATTTAAAGAAATATTCAGTTTCAAAACTGGATCAATTATACTCATCACTAATGAATAAGAAAGGAGTGGATCAAGCACTCCTTTCTGCTATTGAAAAGGAGATAGAGTCAAAGATTGATTCAGGTGAAGAGCCTACTATTAAAAAGTCAGCTACTGTTAATGAGCTAGTTGAGGCTGATCATCGTACAGTAGCAGTTAGTGAATCTGATATTCACTCTTTATACGAGAAGTGTAATTCAGAACAACAACTTGAAAAGTCTTTCACTGATGTAATGCAAAGCGAGTGTATACACTTGACCGATCTTAATCAAAACGTGTTTGTTATTAATAAGTCTGTATGAGTGATATAAAAAAGCAACTTGACGACATAACTACTCAACGCAAAGAGCTTGATGTAATGTATGATCAAGTGTTAAATAAGGCGTTATATAGCAAAGATCCTTCTGATATTGTTAAAGCTCAGGAAATATGGAATGATGTGCGTCAAAGAGAACAGAGTGGAATCAAGTCATATATAATAGATCCTACAGATAGTCGTCAGGGTAATGGTTTTCTTACCAAGCGTAATCATCTTACGTATGGAACGCTTAGAAGAATGGCTCAGACTCCTATAGTGCGATCTATCATAAAAGCACGTATAGAACAAGTTGCTGATTTTTGTACACCTCAACCAGATAGATTTAAGACAGGATTTGTAATTAAGAAAAAGCGTCGTCACTTTGGTGAAGGAACTCAAGAAGAAAAACTCACTCGTCAAGATTATAAGAATATAGAATACTTGACAGAGTTTGTTCTTAACTGTGGAAGTATTGAGAATTCTTGGCATGGAGATAATTTCGACTCGTTCACTCGTAAGGTGATTAAAGACAGCTTAGAGCTTGATCAAATGACATTTGAAGTACCACGTACTAGAAAGGGATTGCCTTACGAAGTACTTGGCACCGATGGTGCAACATATAGAATAGCAGATGCAATTAGACAAGACAGTGGTGTCAATAGTAATCTCTCTGCTTATGGCAATAGCGCTGCTTATCGCAATCAGCAAATTTTACAGTTTCCTGATCGCTTTGGCTACCAGCCAACATATTGTCAAGTACTCGATGGAAATCCTGTTAATTACTTTTATCCTTGGGAGTTGTGCTTTGGCATCAGGAATCATTCTACTAACGTTTACAATTATGGCTACGGCACAAGTGAATTAGAAGATCTCATCCAGATCATTACATGGATGCTTTATTCTGATGCTTACAATGGCAAGTTCTTCTCACAAGGAAGTAATCCTAAGGGTATACTCAAGATTAACGGACCTGCTAATACCGAGAGAATTAATGAGTTTAGACAACAGTGGCAAGCAATGATGGCTGGTGTAATGAATGCTCATAAAACTCCAGTGGTTGAGGGAGATAAGATTGAGTGGATAGATCTTCATAAACCTAATAAGGATATGGAGTATTCTAAGTGGCAAGAATATCTTATTAAGCTTGCTTGTAGTATTTATCTCATTGATCCAAGTGAAATAGGTTTTCCACTTAATGGAAATAGCGATAGTAACGCTATGTTTGAAGGAAGTAATGAAGCAAGACTTAAGCATAGTAAAGACAAGGGATTAAAACCATTATTAAGCTTTTATCAAGACAAACTAAATAAATTTATAATACGTCCACTTGCTCCTGCATATGAGTTGCAGTTTGTAGGACTCGATGCTGAGGATGAAAAAGCTGAGCTTGAATCAGACATTAAACGTTCTGAAAAGTTCATGGGGCTTAAAGAAATTCGTAAAAAACAAGGACTGCCTGAAGAAATTGATGAGAACGATATGATTCTCAATCCTCAATGGATTCAATGGAAGCAAGCTCAGATGGAAGGTGGTCAGGCTAGTAATGAGTTTATAGATGATGAAGACTATGAGGGAGAGGATGAAAACCCATTTAATAAAGCATTTAGTGATTTTTTAAATACTTTGTAATGTTTCACTCATCGTTTGCGTACTATTTTTTATTCTTGTATTGTAATGTAACAGCGTATATGTTTTTTCCAGTTACTAGTGAACTTCCTGCAGAAATGCAGAATTCATTGACGGGTTGGTTATTTGTTCAAACACCAGCTTTAGTATTTGCTGGATTGTGGATATTCTGGGCAGAGAAAAGGAATACAAGAGCTTCGTTAAGAATTGAGGCATTGACTAAAGAGCTCATTGATAACAACAATAAAAGTTTAGAAACCACCAGTCAAATAGCGAATGCATTAGTAAACATTCAGACAGAATTGCAAAAAAATGATATGAGAAATGAGAAGTTTCAAGATCTTTTTTTGAAATTATCAAGTATACTCGAAAAGTAGCTTATTTTTAATAATACCATTACAAAAATGAATGATGCTATCAACTCAAAAAAGTACCAAGAAACTAAGGAGTTGTTGACCCAGCAGAGACAATTAATTATAAATACAGCAAATAATGTCGAAACGACAGTTCTCGATACTAGTCGGATTCGTCGACGTAAAATGAATAAATGCATTTTTCTATTGAAGCGTTTTATTAAATCACTTGAAAAGTATGGCCCACAAAACGGAGTATAAAGACTATCCAAGATTCAATGCTATAGTGCAGTATGAAAATAAGACCAAGAAGTCTTATGATGATATGTTGAAAAACATGAATATTACACTTTCTAAGATGATGAAAAGTTTTATCAAATGACATTTACCAACGAACAGATCAAACAACTTCTCAACGCTATTCAAGCTAATAATACGATGTATGTATTACAGTATGCTGGTAGCGATTTTTTAGATAAACAAGATATTCAAGTACTTAATCAGTTTGGTATAGATCCTAAAGATTATGAAAAGGACTATTCTTGGTTAGAGTACAGCTATCGTTTTGGTACATTAAGTAATGAACTTAATACAGCAAAAGAGAAGAATATTACATTCGATCAGTTCAAAAAGTTTGTTGATAAAAATCAAGTACCGCTTAATCAGAGTGAGCAAGCAACTCTCAATTCAATCAAACTTGTAGGCACCAATTCAATTAAAGGTTTAGGTAATCGTATATCGAACGATTTCTCTCAAATAGTTGTAGAGGCAGATCAGAAGATTAGGTCTAAGTATGAGAAGATAATCGAAGACAGTACTAAGAAAGCTTTTATTCAGCGTGCTAGTGTTCAGCAGATTGTTAGTGATATAGGTCATCGCACTAAAGATTGGTCGAGAGACTTTGGACGTATTGCTGATACCGAGATGCATAAAGCATTTGATTTTGGACGTGCAGAGGCTATTAAAACTCAATATGGAGAGGGAGCTTTGGTATATAAAGATGTTTATCCTGGAGCTTGTAAGCATTGTATTCGTTTATATAAGTCTTCTGGCTTGGATTCAAAACCTAAAGTATTTAAATTGTCGCAATTAATGGCTAATGGTACGAATTATGGTTTAAAAACAGCAGAATGGAAGCCAGTCTTAGGGCCTACACATCCACATTGTCGCTGTACTTTAGTTCACATTCCTGAAGGATATACTTGGGATGAAAAAGCCAAGAGATTCGTTCCACCTGGACAATATCAACGTAAAGTTGATAGAAAGTCTAAAGTCAAGATTAAAGTTGGCGATACCGAAACAGCAGTTTAATGAGTTTAACAGTCAATAAATTAACTGATGGAATATCCAAGATCGTAGAAGATGGAAAGATCAAGTACGCATCTAAGGATTTCTCTGTACTCATTCAAGGCACGTTAATACGATTATCTACTCAAGACAAGGATAGTAAGATTATAGTAATCGATTTCAATAAAGTGCCTGTTAGTGAGCGTTTTGGACAAACCAGTGTGATAGCATATGCAGAATACATGCTGGTAAACAATTTTTTTTTTGATAGCAACACTCCTTCTCAATTTGAAGACTACTTTGAAAATCAGCTTGTAACCTATACACTCTATGAAACCATCTCCTCAGGAACGACGTCGGATAGCCTCGCAACGCAAGCAGGCATTGAAATCATTAGAGACTCCTTCTCAGGAGCAGATCTCGACGTCTCCGAACTCGGAGGAGACGGATACCCCACAGACGAAACGGTGGAGGATAGTATGGGCAATGCTGTTTTTGCTGATTTTGTACCAATTGATACACCACCTGATTGGACACTAGTAGATCAGAATGGTGGCTCTATTGTAGATACAAATGGTCAAGATTATGCTCTTCTATTTAAAGTAAGGGGATCGAGATTAGATCTTACCGATTACCTTACAAATAATCCTCAATACAATACTTATGATGATAGAGCAGGTAACTTAGATGTAGTTCCATTACCTGCAGCAAGAGCGTTTTTAGCAAATGACACTCCTGGAATTATTTTAACTACTCCAGTCACATGTCCTATTGACACATGGAGTAAGGTAGATTCAGCAGTATCTTTAAGTGGAGGATTCTTTACATTTTTAATAAGTGGCAGGTATTTCTTTATAGCTGATATTACGATAGATGAGTTTAGTGGAGATAATCGTACAGAGTTTGAATTCTATATTGAAAGTGATTTACAGGATGGATCTGGATTTCAAGAAGTACGTGGTACTAGAAGACGTACTTATTCAAGATTAAGTGATCAAGGAGCGAATTCTGCAACAGCAGCAATTATTATAGATGCTGTAGTTGGTCATATATATAGAGTAGTAGCGTATAGAAGAACAGGAATTAGTACAGGATTCTTCCCTGAAGATTCGTGTTCTGTTTCTATAGTACGTTTATTTGGAGCAAAAGGAGATCCAGGACCTCCTGGTCCTCCAGGTGGACCTGAGGGACCTCCAGGACCACAAGGTCCAATTGGTTATGGAGTATATGCATTTGCAACAGTAAGTGGTGCGGGCAATATACTAGACGGAGTGGGATTGTCTGTAACTAGAGTAGCTTTAGGTACTTACGACATTCAACTAGACTCTCCATTAATCTCTGCAGATTATGTTATCAATGCTCAGCCATATGGAACAGCAAATGATACTAATTGTCATATCAGTGCAAGAACTCCTTCTGGATTTAGAATATTGATTGGAGATGCAGATAATGGTCCTATACCTGACGTGCCTCAGGATACAACTTTTGCAATAGCAATATTTACTACAGAGACTGGACTAGGCATTACTGGACCTATTACTAATGTAAATGGCCAAACTGGACCTGTGGTAAATCTTATAGCAAATAATATTCCATACAATAATAGTGTATCGGGATTAAGTGCAACAGACGTACAGGCAGCTATTGATGAGATATTACTATCTGAGAATACTCGCAGATTATTAGTCAATTCAACAAATGGTCAGACGATATTCAATTTACCTGAGGTGCCTATTGAGTTGGATAAGTTTGTTTTTACGTTAAATGGAAGTGTTCAAGCTTTTGGATTGGATTATACCATAGGAGGAAGTACTCTTACGTATAACGAAAGACAAGATGTTGTGTTGAATACTGACGATGATATTGAATTTATTTATTATTATTAATATAGTTTAAAGCAATGAGATTTAAGGCCAAACAGATCAGACAGGTATTATCCGCCTTCGTAGCAGTAAACGGATTTTCAGCAACAGGCACTGAAGATGTTGCAACTCCTGAGATTACAACAGCACTTTCTAGTGCTGGTAGAGGTAATATAGCTGTACCACTTCAGGTCTCTGCTGGTCCTGATGGATCTGGTGTAGTGACCTCTGGTAATAACAGAGTGTTAATTTATGACGCTACAACAAAAGATAAGCTTGTTAATAGTAATGACAATGAGGTCTTCGGTCGCATTACTGAAGCTGCAGGTGTTTACACTATTTCGTATTTTACATTAGAATCTGGCGTAGAAACTGCTCATGATATAGGTACCGTAGATATTGATTATCAATTTGCTTACAGATACGAGTTTAAAGACTTACCTGCAGATGCACTAATTCTTGTACCTCAAAGAAATGTTGCTGATGATCCATAAATTGGAGCAAATGGTCAGTTAGTAAGACAACTTGTCACTCCGACTGCGTTAAATACACTTCCAAATCTATCTGCTACTCCAAAGTCTGGTCAAGTAATTACTCTTGATGTTATAGGACAAACATATTCTAACTTAGCAGGTAGTGGTTTTACCAATACTGGAGTGACATTAGCTTGGGACCCTAATATTACAGAATATGATTTGGAGACAGATGATCGTTGTGAAGTTCAGTATTACGTATAATGAAGTTTAAGTCCAAACAAATAAATTTTTTAAGTAGGGGTATTAGTACACTAGATACTGTTGGAGGACAGAATTTGAATACTATCACTCCTACTATTCTTAACTTCGATACGATTGAAGATGCTAATTCTATGTACATTACAAAGCTTTCTGATTCTGCTTATCGCATAAACAAGAGTGGCATATACGAATTAATATTTAAGGTTTCAGCTTCTCGACAAAGTGGTGGTGATAAGAATATTCTTACTGCATTGTTTTTAGATGGGGTGGTAAATCAGAAAACTCTCACTGCAAATAGTGGAAGAGGTAATAATGCAAATAGAGAAATAAGTTTTTCTCTTCCACCGTGTGAGTTAGATCTTACAGCTTTACAAATATTAACAATACGGAGTTTCAGAGTTGGTAATGGAGGTGGTCAGATTACTACACTTCCAAATACATCATATTTTCAATTAAGATTACTAAACTAGATGGCACAAGTATTTTATCGATACAGAATATCAAATGGTACCATTACAGCTCTATCTGTAATACAGTTTCCTGTAGATTCTGATTTCGGTCAAGTACAATTGGACGATTCCAACACTCCATTAGTAGCATTACAACTACAACCTCCTTATTTATATAGATGGACAGGATCTTTTATTGAAACTAATAGTGATGCAAACATTTCTCAAGAAACTCTACAAGACGACTTACTCGATAATGTACAAGAATCGGCTCCTGTACTAGCTCTAACTCCAAGAAAGCACATCTCTGTTAGTACATCGTCTCTACAAATTACAGGCTCTACAAGAACATTGTCATTCACAGACCTGATTCTAAAAAATAGTGATGACTTTACAGTATTATCAGCAACTCAATTAAGGGTAGAACAAGCTGCTGACTTTGAACTTGAATACAAGACTACTATAGAAAATCGCAACAATAGTAGATCTACTACTCAAGCATGGATTTCTATTAATGGAAGTCAGCAAACTCCTACATTAGGTTATGGATATCATAGAACTAATAATAATGGTATAGGAGAGCCTCACAATAAGCTTTATCCTATTTCATTATCACCAGGAGATATAATCGAAGTAAGGTGTCGAAGATTTTCTGGTGGTGGAAATCTATTTACTAGACAAACATACTTTAAGGCTCAAAGAGCAGATTCTAATGTAGCTCAATTGCCACCAGTTATTACGTCAGGTACTCCTTTAATGACTGTAACTGAAGGCATTGCTTATTCATATCAAGCATCGACTTCTGGATCGGCAGTGACTTGGGCATTATCAAACGCTCCTTCTGGGATGACGATTAATTCTGTCACTGGACTATTACAATGGGATAATCCAGTAGTAGGCTCATACAACTCTATAAGAATAGATGTTAGCAATACTAATGGAACAAGTAATCTACTATTCAATTTAGAAGTAGAACAACTGCCAATTTCTACAGATGACTTATTAGTATGGCTTCTTGCTGAAGATATTACCTCTTTGGTAAATGCTAGAGTTCCTATATGGAATGCCCGTCAAGGTGTAGTTGCAGCAGTAGCAAATACCAACGCTTCTCAACAACCTATATTAAGAGATGCAAATGGATTTTCAGCAATTCAATTAGCTTCTAATAGTCTTTTATTCAGTTCTTTTTCAACAATTACTCTTTTAGCAACAGAAACCATATTTATCGTATTTTCACATACAGATAACAATAACGATCGCTCTATATATCAAACATTAGGATCCTCAGGAGCTCAGAGTACTCTATTTATTAATGCCCGTCAAGATGGAGATGTAGCATATTCTAATAATGGTGCTGCAGGAGGAAGCAGTACTTCTCAGGCCACAGGCAATCAGTTGTTTGGAGGATATAATGATGGCAATATTCATTTAATGATTGCTAGGCAAAGCGGAAGTGAGACATTTATAGAGGACGAGGATGGTAATGTTGTGTCATATTTGGGAGCAGGTGGAGTTAGTATAAATACTTTGAGGGTGGGAGATTCTAATAATCTTGCAGGAATGCAGGGATTTATATACGAAATTGTACATAAAACAGTTAATCTCAATACAACAGAGCGTAATAGTATAAAGAATTACCTCAAAAACAAGTATGGAATATAAGTTATATACAATATGTCCTTCTTTCGAGACTGCTCAAGCCAATCTTCAAGTAATTCGCACCTTGATGCTTGAAGATGGTATATTAGATAATATAACAACGATTAATTGGGATATACCTCATAAAGTTGGTAATGGAATTGAGGGGAATGGTGATACTACTCAGTATTATTACACTACACCTGATGAAGAGTATGCAAGTCAAGTGCAAGCTTATGTTCAGTCACACGATGATCCAAAATTGTTTGATGTATACAATTTTAATATATATAAACATTTAACAGCAACTGCTCGTGAGAAATTTCCAGATCCATCTATAGTACCTCATTCAGTAGATTATAAAATTGATGTATCTCCAAATTTCCACCAACAAAAAGTGTTTGAGTTTGGATTTTTAGTTAATACAGTTCTTCATTATTGGGATGGAGATCTAAGTCAGTCTATTCATGAAATTGCAAGGATAGTAGAGCAGTATACTGTAAAGGACAATTCAAGATATCATTCAACAAAAACAATAGACAGGCGATTAAAGAAAAGAGATTGGACCACTGTTGACGGATTATATATTGAGGGGCTTAGTAAAATAACTACAAAGATATACGATGCTGTAATAGATCAGAGACGTGAGGGTAGAATAAGAAGAGATAATATTTTTACATTCTTGAGTAAGGATTATTTTGCACTACGTCAATTTCAATTAGGTGAAAGCGAGGATCAGGTTGAAGTAGCAGCGTTTGGATTCTTAAAAAAGTATTCATCACTTAAAGCTGACTTTATAGAAGGTTCTTGGGCTATAATACAATACGTTGAGGAAGATGATGATCCATTTCTCAACATGATTATGCAAGATAATTTAATACCTACACCACAAGGCTCGTTTCCTATGAGTGCTATATATCCATCTTTCTTTCCTGAACTCGTCAACAACGATATCAGTCCTTATATAGGACAACCAGTTAAAAATAGAATTTTAGATCATTTAAAAGGATTAGTATAATGAATGCACTTTGTATATCAGGAGCAGCTTTTAAAATACCATTCTTGGCAGGTGCTGTAGTTAAAGCCTTGGATAGAATTGATTATCAAGTCTATGCAGGAGTGTCTAGTGGAGCACTTATAGCAGCTACACTAGCAACAAACACCTTCAAACACGAAGGATTAAAAATTATTCTTACGTTCGATGAATCTGACGTATTTAAACAAAACCCTAATACTAAGTGGGGCAAGTTAAAAGCTGCATTAAGAACTCTTTCAGGCAAGTCGTACTTGTTTGACCAGTCTAAACTTAGAGATACAATTAAGTCTATAATTACCAAGAGTGAGTTCTACAAATACTCAAGTTCGTTACATGCTAAGTCATGTTATATTGGTTGTGTGAATGAAGCAGATGCTAAACAACACTTTATAGATATTAAATCACTAAAGTATGAGCATGCTATCGAAGTAATTTTAGCAAGTAGTTCACTTCCTGTACTTACTCAAGCAGTACCGTATCAAGGAATGAGTCTTGTTGATGGAGGAGTTCGTTCTCACATTCCTTCACCATGGATTGCTAAGAATGTTGACGGGCTAAGTCATATAACTTCAATATATTCAAGACCTAGAGAGTTTGATCAGATTAACTGGTCTAGTACCAACAAATCACTTGCACGAGGGTTAGTTTCGAGACTACTACGTGTAATTAGTATTCTGTCATGGGAGGTCTCTAAGTATGACGAGCACGAATGTGATACAACTTGTGAAGAGAAGAGTATTACTCAAGTAAAAGTATTTGCTCCTCACTCTTTACTGCAGAAGTTGTATGATGTTGAAGACAATCATGACAAGTTATTTGAATTAGGTAAAGTAGCATTTTCCACAGGGTATGATAGATTTAATAGCTCTCGTAAAACAGTATAATTTAAAACGCAATCTCAATGACTATGTTCAGCGTTATCGTGATAATGTTGATAACATAAAGCGTATAGAGGGTACGATTGCTCGTCTTGGTTCTACATATGATACTAAGATTGTCAATATGGAGAAAGCACTTGGTGACAATCTTGATGATAATAGCGTTAAACTTGTTTCCAATAGAATTGCACAGATTAAGTCTAGCAGAGATGAGCAGGTATTTAATTTAGCTGTTGAGTTACGAAAAGCATACAATACTGTAAAGGATATTGAAACAGATATTTTACAGTATGAAGAGAATGTTTTCCAGTATCAAACCTATCTTCCACACAGTATAGGAAAGTCAAGAGAGCAAATGCCTCAAATCTCTCAAGACAATATCTATCAGTATATAAATCACTTTAGTGATAAAGCTAAGGTTAAGATTGTTGATATTGCAGCTAGCAGTCTAAAGCCTTCTCAGAGTGAGTTTAATGAGTCTAAAATTCTTAACCTATTAATGGATAATGGATTTGTTGACAGAACATATATTGTTAGTAAAGATAATTATCTCGTTGACGGTCATCACGCGTGGGCAGCTCAATTAGAAAGTAATGCTTCGCAAGCAGTAAGGTGCATCAAAGTCAATATTCCCATCAAACAGCTTCTCAAAAGAAGCAATCAACTAAAAATATCCACTAAGCGTGATGTTAATGATGTCAAGAAAGCATTGCTGGTACAGAATCTACAAGACACTACGTTTGAGCCTAAAACTATTGCAGTTAGTGGAGAGCAAACTGTTGATATAGAAGTAGTCAAATCTATGTTGTTAGACCAGATAGTATCTACTGATTCTTCTATTGAAGAGATAACAGACATTTTTACTGAACAGGAATACAAGGCTATGATTACAGATCGCTCTCAGGAAGAGCTTGAAGTAATAAATAAGTGTTTGCAGTCTAAAGACGTTTCTATCGGAGATAGCTATCAAAAGTACTACATTGCTGTAAAATAAACAGCCCTCTTTTTTAATTCACATCTTTTGCAATTAGTAGATACAGAGGTATCTTTACTAATATTTAATTCAACAACTAATAACAAGTGTTTTAATGAAGAACGATCCGTTTAAGTTTTTCGTTCCCATAGAGTTAGAAAAAGCTCAAGAGGATTCTCAGGGTCGTAAGGTAATGAAAGTATCTGGCGTTGCGAGTACTTCAGATCAAGACACAGATCAAGAATTTTTAGATCCCAATGGATTTGACTTGAGTTATTTTAATGAATGGGGATTCATTAATTGGAATCATCAAGCTAAGCAAAAGCCAACAGCAGTAATAGGCGAACCCACTAAAGCTTTGATTCAAAACGATGAATTGTATGTAGAAGGAAAGCTTTATTCAGATAGCCCATTAGCACAAGATGTTTATCAGTTAGGTCAATTATTAGCAAAGTCAGGATCTAATCGTCAATTAGGATTTAGTATTGAGGGTCAGGTGTTGGAGAAAGATCCAGATGATGAGCGTGTTGTTAAGAAAGCACGAATTACTGGACTAGCAATAACACCTAGTCCAAAGAACCCTAAGACCTTCGCTAATTTTGTAAAGGGGCATGATGTTGAGGAATCAGAAGAAGAGGAAGATGATATTATTGTTGACGTAACCGATCCAGAAACTGGAGATCGTATTACTGTCGACAAAATGATGAAAGTAAAAAAGCAAAAGGCTCTTGCAGCAAACTCTAGTAGCGGTCAGGCTCTTGCGTTAGAAAGTGTAGATGGCTCTACAAAGAACACAGTAAGAAAGGCTAATGTAGCAAAAACTCTGCTCAACGCTTGTGATGGAGATGAGCAGCTTGCAAAAAGTATATATCAATCAATTAATTTAATCGAAGATAATATTATGAGCGTTGATCGGAAAAAAGTCGACAGTTTTTTAGCAGATCTTGGACTCAACATTCAAGAGGGCAAGGTTATTGAAAAGGCTAATAAAGACCAAATGGGCACTGGCGAAGAAGCTAATGGAGGTAAAGAGTCTATGGCCAGTCAGATCTCTAAGATGTGTAAAAGCATTGGTGGCTTGGGAGATAAGATCTCCAAGATGTCTGATGAAAACATGTCAAAAATGATGGGCTCTATGAAGAGTATGATGAAAACATACGATTCGATGATGAAGAGTATGGAAGATGATGAGATGGATGATAAGTCAATGAAGAAGGGAGAGGATGAAATTGACGATGATATGGATCATTCTACTAAAAAGGGTATGAAGAAGAGTAATGAAAACTCGTTTACGCGTGAAGATGTTGAGGAGATTGTTAAATCATTGATTGGCAAACCTATCGAACAACCAGCAGAGACCTCAGACGATGCTTTAAGTAAAAGCATTGCTGATACTCTAGAAAAGTCGATGTCTAATTTGGTTGATTCTATAAATAAACGCTTTGACTCTATGGATGAGCGTATGAAGGGTATCGAAGATACTCCAATTCTTCCCAAGTCAGTAAAGGGTGGAGCTCCTATCGAGAAGTCATTTGGGGGAGGAAATGGTAGTCTTGCAGGCAGTAATAAGCACTACGTAATGAGTCTTACTAAAGATAAAGGTAAGTTATTAGAGTTGCTTGAAAAAGGCGCTCAGTGGCAAGAAGATGGTACACCTAAAAACATAGAATATGCAACGGCAGCAATGGCGTTGGAAAATGGCGCTCCGTTAGACAAATCTTTCGTCAAGTCTCTTGCTGAAGAAGGACTTCAACTAGTGGGGTAATTGTACAATATTATATCGGTATAAATTAGTTAGCAACAAATATTTTCAAAGCATGAATGGTTTAAGTTCTTTGGGAATCAGTTTAGCGGATTATGCAGGCGAAAGCTTCAATCCCGATCCGCATTTCGGTTCCGCCAACACTTCACCTGAGGCGCTCGGCGAGTTAAGCAAAGCGTTAGCTGCTGGAGATCAGACTGGTAGAGAAGTCACAGATGATCTCAATGCATCAGGTGCACCGCTCAAAGTAGAGTCTTTAGAGCGTAGTTTAAAGTTAATCACGTTTAGAGAGTCAGATATTCGTTTATGGAAGCGAATTCCTAAGACTCCTGCGTATAACACCGTTGAAGAGTACAATCAGTTAAATTCTTATGGAAGCAATTCTTATTCAGGATTTAACAATGAAGGAGAACTTCCTCGTACTGAAGATAGTGTGTATGTAAGACGTGCACAGTTAGTGAAGTTCTTGGGTGTTACTAAAGAAGTGACGCACCAAATGCAATTGGTAAGAACTCACATCGGTGATGCTATCCAGAGAGAGACTACAAACGGTATTCTCTATATTCTACGTAAAGCAGATGGAGCATTGTTCTATGGCAACGAAAGTGTAATTCCTCAAGAATTTAATGGATTCTATGCACAGCACCAAAATAATGACTTGTATAGTACAGTATCAAGTTACTATCAAAACAATGAAGTTGTTATTGACCTGAAAGGTAAAGTGCTTGAAGAGCAAGAAGTGCAAGAAGCTGGTGAGGCAATCATTAGAAACTTTGGTCAGCCAGGACTATTAGTAGCTCCTCCAGTTGTACTTACTGACTTTGTTAAGCAGTATCAAGATTCTAAATTCATTCAACCTAACACTCCTCAGGTTACGAATGGTATATTAGGTCAGACTGTTCAGAAGTTTCAAACACAGTTTGGTCAGATTGATCTTGAATATGACATTTTTGCTCAAAATCCACCACCAAGATCTTTAACGCAAGGACCAACAAGTCCAGACGCTCCTGCTACACCAATCACTCCTAACGCTGCTGTTGTTGGTGTTGGTATTGATGTAACTAGTCAATGGGATGCTAGTGATGCTGGAGATTATCGCTATGCTGTAGCTGCAGTAAACAGATTTGGAGAATCTCAACTACTTGATTTAACTCCTGCAGCATTAAATGTCCCTGAAGACGCTGCTGTTGATCTACAATGGGTGGATAACGGTGGTGTAAATCCTGCAACAGGATATGTTGTTTATAGAACAGCAGCAGGCAACAATGCTCAAGACAAATTCTATCCAATTATTAGAATTGGCGTGACTGAGTTTGCAAATGGATACGACAACGCAGCAGCTAATACTGTTCGTGATAACAATAGAGTGATTGCTAATACTCAGCAAGCATTCTTAATTCAAGACAATAACGAGGTTTGGGAATTCAAACAACTCGCACCATTAATGAAAATGGATCTTGCGATTCTATCGCCTTCTAAAAGATTCATGATTCTTATGTATGGTACACCTTTCTTATATGCACCTCGTAAGATGGTAAGGTTTGTAAACATTGGTCGAAATACTCCTTAATACATAGGATTGATTTTCCGACTTAAAATACGTAAAGTTGTATCATTAGACTATAATGTTTGTGATACAACTTTCTTAATTTTTAAAAAATGGTAAATATTAGAACATCCCAATCTTCCAGATTCGATAAGTCTATCGTTTTTGTATCTCCAATAGGCAAGGTATCTTTTGATGATGAAGGAAATGCATCAATTCCCAATGAGGTGTTAGAAGACTTGCTTGAAATAGATCCTAGTATTGAAGTATTGTCAGGACAGCAAATTGCAGAAGAACGATTAGTTGTTGAAGAAGATGATATTCCATCACCTCAAGATCCTGGGCTAGCTAATCTTCAGTCGTTAACTGTTAATGAGTTAAAAGAAGTTGCTGCACAAATTGACGAGCTTAAAGATGAAACTTTCAATGGAATGAAAAAGGATCAGATTATAGAAATTATTCTTCCACACATACCGAGTAATTAATTCATATGGCCTGCAAAAAACAAGTACCAAAGCTTCCAATTAAAGCACCTCAGACCACTCAAGTATCTGAACAGGAAGAGAATCCTTGTGGTTTGGAGGCTGATTGTGAAAGAGTTATTACTGCAGATGAACTTAGAAAGAGCTATTTCTTTGGAATTAGAATAATAGATCAACAAGGAAATGAGATGGAGGATGACACTATCAATTTTTATATTGATGGTGCACAGGAAGAGTTGGAGCAAGAACTTAATCTTAAGTTTATTAGAGACCGTATTGTTGATAAGAGAGATTTTAGGATCGACGATTATCGCAATTGGGGATTCATTAAAATGAATTATCCCATTCATATACCTATTCGTCTTGAAGGTTTTGTTAATGATGTACGTCAGATTACATATCCTATAGAATGGGTGACGACAGGAGGAAGTTCTGCTCAAAGAGGTAAGTCTATATATTCGAGAAATGTGTCACTAGTACCAACAACTAATTCTTCAAGAAGTGGTTCTGTTGTATACAGTGGAATTACTCCTCATTTGGGATTTTTTGGCAATCGTCAGATTCCTAATTATTGGGAGTTTGAGTATTGCACAGGCTGGTTATGTAAGGAGATTCCTAAAGACATAAAGAATGCTGTCGGTAAAATGGCAGCAATAGCAATATTCCATAACTTAGGAGATCTTATATTAGGAGCAGGTATAGCGAACTTTAGTTTAGGATTAGATGGTTTTAGTCAAAGTATAGGCACAACAAGTAGTGCTACTAGTGCTGGTTATGGATCTAGGATACTTGGATATCAAAAGGATCTGGAATTAGCACTTCCTAGATTAAAAGCGTACTATAGCGATATCAATTTTACTGTTTGTTAAATGGGTAAACAATCAACTTCTCAAACACAACCTGCTTTTCTTGGAGGAGCTGCTCAAACATATTTTGATCGCAACTTATTCGATCAGTATATTCAACAGCAGGGTTATAGAGTGTTGTTGGAAAAAGCAATGGTATGTCCTTGCAAAGGAGAAGGTACTGATCATAGAAGTGATTGTCTTAATTGTCTTGGTACAGGATACGTGTTTTATGATAGAGTAGATACTACAGTTATTATTCAGGGCATAAATACAGAAACACAATTTAAAGAATGGTCTTTAGAAAGAGCTGGTCTGGTTAGTGTCACTAGTAGAAATGTAGATCTACTCAACTTCATGGATAGAATAACGATTCTACAAACTCAAGACAAGCAACCTGTACTGACTGAGTTTAGTGAAGTAGTACATCCTAAAGTACTTGATGATGGTATAATATTTGCATTTTTATCATACACAAATGTGCAGCCTATTACTGTTCGAGCATTTCAGGGAACTCAAAAACCACTACTTGTACTTAACGAAGAGCAATATTCTATTAGCGACAATAACTTAATTATACACGACGATGCTTTGTTGAGAGAAAGTCCTCTATCGATTAGTCTCAGATATAAACACTCTCCTCAATATCATGTAGTCGATGAAGTTAGAGATGTTGCACACACAAACTTTTTAGATGTGCAAAACGGAGGCAAATTAACTAGTCGATCAATGCCTGTAAATGCAATGGCTCGTAGAGCTCATAATATTATAGATGCAGATAGATTTCGTTCAAATCAACTTATAGATAACGCAGTTATAAAATGATTCCAATAAGTATTGATATGAGTGGTGTAGTTGACGAATTCAATCTTTCGCAAGATGATGCGAACAAGATGATTGATTTTGTGATGACAACTATCACAGATACTTTTGCTGACAATTGGGATCGTGAAGCAGCAGCTACTCTATCTAAGAGTAGAACGCTGTATCAGCGCAACATTGTTAAAGGCCAAGTTAATCAAACAACTAAGTACGTTCAATTAACTGGAGTGGTGCCTAATATGATTGAGTCAGGTGCCAGTGCCTTTGATATGAAGGTTGGGTTTAAGAATAGTAGTAAAGTCAAATATACTAAACAGGGCAATTGGTATCTTACTATACCTTTAAGGTTTGGAGTTCCTACTACTATAGGAGAGAGTCAATCTTTTGCAACAAGAAATATGCCACAAGCTGTGTATGCAATTGCAAAATCACTTAAGCCTAAACAAACAGCACCAGGAGGCAATTCAACTCAAGGTCAGCAGATTAAACAATCTGGAATCCCTAAAAGGTTTGCAGCACCTCTCACTAGACCTACTATAAAGGATAATGTGGGAGATCTTACTAAACAGCAAGCTGCTGCATATACTCACAAGTTTAGTATTTATGCAGGAATGCAGCGTAATCAAAAAACGTATGAGAAAGCAACTCAAGGCTCCTACAATACGTTTCGTCGTGCAGGAGCCTTAAGCGACGTTAATAGTTGGATTCATCAGGGAATTTCTGCACGCAATCTTGCTGACAAAGCTTTGCAGAACACTAATATTGAGTACGAAGTAGATAAAGCAACAGATGGTTATTTAGCATCTTTAGGATTTGAAGTATGAGTGATCAAGATAAACAATTAAGTCCATGCTTTCCATTAATAATGCCTGAACAGATTTTGTTCGACTTTATCAAGGAAATGTTTTCAGTAGTCAAACAGGATTACGAACGTAACAGTCACGAACCCAACAAAACATTTTTATATCAGATATTCAATCCAATAAAAATTGGGCAGTATGATTTGTATAATAATGCAGTACGACTGATTACAGCTCCCGATAACGACCCTAGAAAGATTCAAGTGAGATTGTTTTTTGACGAGAGCTTGAGTAAATTTCCTGCGATTCATATTGTTCTTCCAGGTGAAAATAGTGAGCCTGGAGGGTTAGGTTTTGATAGAGGATATGTTGATGAGATAGTTGATGAAAGAGAAAACACATATTCTGATGTTTTATCACGCAGATTCTCTTCGAAGTATGACCTAGTAATTCATAGTGACAATATGATCGAAGTCGTTCTTTTATATCACTTGTTACGGTCCATGCTAATCTCTGGGTTTGCAGCGCTACTTAATACTGGATTGGAAGATTTAAGATTTTCAGGTACTGAAGTCTCGTTATATAGAGATATAGTACCTCAAGGTCATTTCATGAGGGTATTGAGTTTATCATTTAGTTATGAATCAGTTGTTCCTGAGATTGATGACGTACCAATAATACAAAAAATTAATCCTGTAATTTCGACACCTATAGATAATGGCACAAGAAGAGGACATTGAATCAGTAAAAAAGAAAAAGCCGACACCTAAGATTAATGCTAAGCAAGCAGGTGGAGCTATTGGACTATCACCAAGGTACAACACCTACTTTTCAAAGGTGCTTAATGGTGAGTTAAAGACATTGGATCAGTGGAAGCAATTTTTCAAGAAAAATAATATTGTATAATGGCAACTAAAGTATTTTTTGGAGGCAAGACGATATTTGAACCTGGTGTTTTTGCACAAACACTAAGTGGAATCAAAACACCTCCTCAACCCACTGATTTTGGAACCGTCCTCATTATTGATACAGGTAGTGGAGCAGGTTTTGGAGCAGGTAGTGGTATAGATGGAGAGCTTCTTAATGGTAGAGAAGCTATAGAGAGAAGTTTTTATGATAATAACGATGACTTTCGTGAACAAATTCGTGGAGGTCTTTGGTGGTTAATGGCCCAGCCTTTATTTAGACCATTAGCAGTGGGAATTAATGGAGTGAGCGGTATTTATTACATTAAAGCAGCTACTACTACAGCGGCTACACTTAATTATGTATTTACAGGAGGTGGAGCTAATGGAGGAAGTCTGACTATTAAGTATCGCAATGAAGGTGTTGTAGGTAATGGTGCTGAAATAGCAGGAAATATAACTAGAGGCTTTGGAGCAAGAATGGTTCAAGATCCTTTAGTAACTACTAGATTTGCTTTAGAATTCTATATAGGTACGTTCAGAGGAACTGACAATGCAATATCAACAGGCGATCCATACGATGGCATTGCTGAAGAAGATACTGCAGAGCAATTAATTGCAAGATCTCCTTACTTTGATAATATTGAGACATTCATTAATTGGGCAAATACAGATCCTCAATTTAATCGCTATTTTGCATTGTCAGCATCAGCCATTACAGGAACAGGAGCTGTTGACGCTGCAGATTTAGCAGCAAATGTAGCAAACAATCTTGCAACAGGAGGAACTGAAACATATTCCACTACATTACTAGATCAAGTATTAGATGCAGTAGACGACTTAGACTATACATATATACTAAGTGATCAGTATGAAGCTAATGCGGGTAGTGTAGATAATTTCAAAATACTAGATCACATTTTGAATCAAGCTACCTTCGAGAAGTTTCTTGTTGTAGCTGGTGGTAGAACAGAAGCTGAATTTCAAGCACCTGGAGGTTCAATTCCCACAGCTCAGTTATATAATAGTGATAGGGTAATGCTTATTCATGGTGGTGTAAAAATTAGAAGCAATATTACCGGCGATGGTTTGAAGGACTATGGTAGTATCTATAAAGCAGCACTATATTTAGGCAGGCGTGCAGGATTACAACCTCAAGACTCTGTCACATTCAAGTCACTTGCTATGGATGGTGATCAACATGTAATGAGTGCTGCTCAACGTGAACTAGCCTTGGATAGTGGAGTAATTCACACTAAGCAAGTGCAAAACGAATGGGAGGTAAACCAAGATATTAATACACTACAATTAAACAGTCTTGTAGTAAATGAAGATGGTACATCACATCAAGTGACTGTTAAAACAATCAGTTCTCTATTAAATAAAGAGATTGTAATTCTTTCTCGCAGAGATTTGTTTAAGAAAGAGGCTGGTCCTAATAGAAATACTGTTCGTCCTGCAGATGTTCAAGCATGGATTGATGCTTATCTTACTAGTAGAACTGCAGATGAAAATAGTGATAATCTAATCCTATACTTTGAAGGTGTGAGTGTAGCTATTGAACAGGATGCTTATAGAGTGACTTATCGCTTTGAACCTAACTTCGAAGTTAATAAGTTGCTTGTAACTGGATTTATAATTGACAGAACAATAACGCAATAATTATGTCGGATAGAGTAATAACCGCTCCATTAGCAATCATCAAAGTCAATGGTTCTGCTATTGGTAAAATGAAAGGCATTCGTGTCAATGAGCAACTTCAGCGTGGAGAAGTATATGGCTTAGGAAGTTTAATTCCTGAAGAACTCCCTCCATTAAAATGGATGGGTACTCTATCTTGCGACTTCTACAATATTGATTTTAGAAAGTCTCAGATTCCTGGAGCGATAAGAAGGGATGTGCAAACTCTTACTGAGTGGGCAAATAATCTTCTTCTTCAAGAGGATGGAGTGACAGTTAATATCTTCACATTCAAAAAGTCGGGTGTTAACGCTCGTGGATTGAATGAGGGAGACTTACAGTTGTACGCAAGTATTCAAGGTTGTTTTATTGATGCTGAAAACTTTGATGTAAATGAAGGACAAGTAAGTGGAAGAAATCAAAGCTTCAAATACTTAAATCCTATTACGATTAAAAGTTAAGTTGAGTTTTCAAGCAGATTAGTTTAAGTTAAACCATGTAAGTCAAAGGTCACTTGCATGGTTTTTTCTTAATTAAACTATTAAAAATATGGAAGATTTCACTTCATCAGTACCATCAACAACAATCACTTTAGCGGAAAGAAGCTTTGTTCTTCAATATCCTAACGTAGGTCAAATGATGGATATTGAAATAAAGAAACAGTCTTTGTCTGGAGGTCATTACAATCTCATGGTAAAGAATGCTTCTACTCAAGATAGATTAATGATGTTGAATTTCTTAGATGCATATGCAACATTCAGCGTACTCAATCCAGATATTATTAAAGTAAGTAAGGTCAGCTTCTTTCAACTTAATCAGATAGATGCTTTAGACTTTGTTGAGCAGTACTTATCTGAGTATGTACCATTTAAGAAGAAGCATGACGATCTGCTTAATCAGAAGTGGGATCAATTAACTGAAAAAATCAAGCGATCTAATGAAGAGAATGCTTCTAAGGATGATAAAAAATGAGTCGAGACGACTTTACACAACGCGTCATAGCGTGGAACATTCAATATCCGATAGATTATTGGTGGAGAAGTAAGTATAAAGTTGCGTTTGGAAGTGTCAAGCATAGGAGTATTAATTTTTTTGACGTATTGTTTGAGCTTGAAGAGTATGTGCTATACAACGAGCCAACGTCACTTTCAAACGAGTCAATTTACACTGAGTATAAGATTACAGGACAATGGATAGATTATGCGTATATTAATACAGTAGAAGTTGACGATGTAGAAGTCGATAATCTTTACAACAATCTCGATCTATCACAATTTGATGATGATTAAAAATGGCTGAAAAAAAAGTAGTCTTTTCTGGAGTCGATAATGTGTCTTCGATGTTTGCTAAACTCAAAGCATCGTCTCAAGACATTACGAGTCAATTGGTAAGAGATGCTCGTCAATATAGTGATAGTGGAAGAGAGCAGATCGATATTATAGATGAGCAGATCGACTTGATCCAAAAACGTTTTAATCTCGAGTCTCAAACTCCACAACAACAGCAGAGACAGCAACAAAGTCTCAATACTCAAGTCGATCAACAACAGCAATTCTCTCCAACACAACAGCGTGCTGAGCAAGACGATGATTTGCAACAATCTAATGATGAGAGACAGAGTTCATCCACCAGTCAAACCTCAACAGATCAATCTGTAAAAGATGATGATTCACGCCAAGTATTGGAATCTCAACTTGAGCAGCAAAAAGTTCAATCTTCTCTAACTAAAGAGTTGATTAATGCAGTACAGAATGCTGCCAAGAGAGAGATTCAGAGTGAAGCAGCTAATACTGAGAGAGAGATTCAGAGCGAACGTAGTGGTATTGATAATGCTCAAAGACAAGACGATAGTCCAACATCAAGTTCTCCAGACTCTTCTACACCCTTTGTTTCTGAACAAGATGATAATTTACCCGAACAGCCATCTCAACAAGCACAGCAAGGTAAAGATGGCGATAAGGATACTCCTGATATTGATGAGCAAGCAGAGCGAGGAGTCAATCAAGCTGTACAAATCGCCAACAACCCTGCAAGTGCGTTGGCAGGAATTCCTATTGTTGGAGCAGCACTTGCCTATGCTGCAATGCAGGGCACAAACCTGCAAAATCAAGGCAATCAGTTTCAAGCACTTACTGGAGAGAGTTATCGTTCAGTAGGAAGTCCTAATTCATTTGGAGTTGGTGTAGGTGCTAGTTTTGGAATGACTAGAGCTCAAATGCTTGGAGTTGCTACAGAGTTAGCAAGAGCCCAGGGTAGTGCCGATGATATAGTAAAAGAGACTACTCAGGTTTCAGCATTACAGAAAGCATTTTCCTTAGATCAATCAGTGTTGATGGGAACTGCAAGATTACAGCAATTTGATAGCAATGAGAGAGGAGTGAGTGGAGATGTTCAAAACTTCATAAAAGTTATGCAATCCACTGGTCAGTTTGAGGATGGAGATTTTACTAGATTAGGAGAATTGCTTGAAATAGGTAATCAAATTGCTGAGCGTCAGGCAGCTACTCTTGAAAATATAGACACTGATACAAATGCTGAGATAATTGCTCAGTTTCAAGAAGTTGGTGGATCATTTGCAGATAGACGTGCAGGAGAAAGAATTCAAACAATTAATCAAGCACTTACAGATCCAGGTAATGATTTCATGCAAGCATTGAATTATCAAGTGCTACGACAACAGAATCCAGAAGCATCGTTTTTTGAATTGCAGGAGATGCAAGAAAAAGGATTAGCGCAAGAGGGGATGATGTCGGGTACTATGGAAGCTATTCAACAAATGGCAGGTGGCGATCAAGACTTAATGATGCAACTTGTTAAGTCGAGATTTGGACTTAGCGCTGCTCAAACACGACAACTTACTGAAGCGTACAGTGAAGACGATACTATTTTTGATAAAAGTGAGAGTGTTGAAGATGCACTACAGCAATCAGATATTAATGCAGTAGGTAGAGCAGCTTCTCTAACAGGAACTA
>SPKZ01021659.1_pt1 | contig 84091 bp, 118 predicted proteins | sample 2456571 | NCBI WGS metagenome assembly SPKZ01 (sample SAMN11192286, study PRJNA482655) | marine metagenome | biome: ENVO:00000447; feature: ENVO:00000244|ENVO:00000211|ENVO:00000569|ENVO:00002023; material: ENVO:00002151; isolation source: ocean water from marine abyssalpelagic zone ...
ACCGAGGACCACCGATCTGGGAAGGGGTGGGAAGGATCTCAGTGCCACCCCTCCGAGTGCCACTACACACCGATCCTAGAGGTTGGGGATCTGGCGGTCCTGGAGTCGCTGCCCCTGGGATCGCGATATGCCATCGACGTCGAGACCTACTCCCGACCAGGGGCGGAAGACTTCGCCATCGTATCCCTAGCCTTGACCAGCATCGAGGACCCCAGACAATCCTACGTCGTGGGGGACCGGGTACTCCATGACACCGATGGGAAGGCGAGGCTCACCGCTGCGCTGCGCCGGTTCGCCCTGGTGGCCCATAATGCCAAGTATGAGTCCAGGTCCTGCGAAGCATTCCTGGGATGGGATCTTCGGGAATCGCTGGAGGGGGACACCATGGTCCTGGCTCGCTTGCTACGCGCGGACGGACCCGCAGGACTTGCGCCCCTCGCCTGGAAGGTGGGGATGGGAGGACACAAGGACGAGGCAGGGGAAGCACTCGCGAAGATCCGGAGGATCTTGGGATCCCTGGTGCGATCGGGGCAGAAGGAAGTACCCATCCGAACCGAGACCCAGGAGAGGGTCACCACCACGGGGAAGAAGCAGCGGAGGAAGGTGGTGGTGGAGAGTAGGCCACCCACTCGCGCGGAGAGTATCGCCCAGATACAGGAGACTTGGCACAAGAGGCTCTCCCGCAGGACCAAGGGTGGTGACTCCGCTGTGACGAGCTACTGCGCCCAGGCACTATCCCCCCTGGAAGATACTCCACCACCAGACACATCCACCCCTTGCCCCGTCGTGTGGATGGCTGCGGCCACATCGGGCCTACCCTGGGGACCTCTGGCCTACGCCTACGCCCTCCTCCCGGAGGATATCCTCCATCGGTACAACGCACGCGACACCATCGCCACCGCACTCCTCTATCGCCTCTTTACATCTCAGCTTCAACCATCCCACCGCACCCTACTATCCAACCACCTAGGGGCGATAGGCTGGGCACTGGGTAAGGTGGAGACCTGGGGGATGGCGGTGGACATCGAAGCCCTGGATGAGGCAGACGACGAACTGGAAAAGAGGGAGTTGGAAGCGGTGGAAGCCATGGCATCCCTTGGGCTTGAGGATCCCACGCAGAACGACAGCGTGGCAAAGTACCTCTTCGAGACCAAGGGTTACCAGGTGCTGCGCCGCTCTACCAAGACAAAGAAACCTAGCGTGGATAAGGAGACCCTCCTACATCTCAAGGGGGCCGATCCTGTGATCGATCACCTGCTCGACTTCCGATCGTGCTCCAAGCTCCGGGGGACCTACACCACGGGGCTTCGTCCATCAATCATGGGGGACGGACGAATCCGGGCGAACCTGCACCCCGCTGGGACGGAGACGGGGAGGCTCTCCTGTTCTTCTCCCAACCTCCAGACGATCCCAGGGCGCACGGAGGACGGGAGGCGGATCAAGTCAGTGTTCTGCGCCCCCCCAGGGTGCAAGCTGGTCCAGCTGGACTACAAGACCCTGGAAGTTAGGATCGCGGCCATCCTAAGCGGGGACCCTGTGCTTCGTGAGGTGTTCGAGCGTGGTGGAGACCCGCACCGGGAGACCGCTGAGATCCTATCGGAGTCCCTGTTCGGCGGACCCTTTGAGGATGCCTCCCCGGAAGAGCAGGGTAGGCGACGCAAGATCTGCAAAGGTATCGTCTTCGCGACCCTCTACGGGCAGGGCCCCGCAGCCCTGGCATCCATGACGGGGCTATCAGAAAAGGAAGCCGAGCGCGCCCAGGGGATGGTGATGGGTCGCTACGTCGTGCTGAAGCAGTGGATAAAAGAACGACAAGACACCGCCTACCGCAAGGGCTACTGCACCACATGGTGGGCTGGAGGCGAGGGGAGGCGTCGTCCGCTCCCAGATATCACCCATCCGGACAGTGAGACCGCTGGCCACGCCGAGCGACAATCCTACAACACCCCGGTCCAGGGGACAGGTAGCGAGTTCTGTGTGGCTTCCGTGGTCCGTATTGTGGAGAGTATTGTGGACGGGGGACTTGCTGCTCGGGTGATCATGACGGTTCATGATTCTATTCTCGCAGAGGTACCGGATGATGAGGTGGATGAATTCGTTGAACTTGCCCGTGGGATCATGGTGGGCTGGGAGTCAGGTGGTCTACCGCTGGAGGTAGACGTGGAGGTGGGATCGAACTGGGGGAATATGGAAAATCACCCCATAAAACACTGACCACTTTCCCATTTCTGCACAATACACGGATCGTATGGAAAGAGAAAAGCTACCACCAGAAGTCCTGGTAGATCCGGGAAGGATTCAGGAGAACTACATCACCCTCTCCGGACACATCGCGTACTGGTGCACATTGCACGCTGACGCATCTTTCGAAGTACACCAGGCAAAGGACGCACTAAAGGCAGCAGAAGCCGCCGCATACCTTGAGGCTAGTGAGTCACGTTGGAGGATCTTCGATGCGGGTATGACAAAGCAGAGACCCACGGAGAAGGTGGTGGAATCAATAGCCAGGCAATCCGAATCGGTGATCAACGCACAGGCCAAGCTCGCCGCGTACCAACGCGAGAGGGACCGGATCTCCGCTATTGTCCAAGCTCTTGAGGCTAAGGCGTCGATGCTGATAACACTAGGCGCAGACAGAAGAACCGAGCTGAAACATCTGAACGTGGAAGTGAAAGAATGAGCAACATCACAAAGTACATCACATTCAATCCTGATACTCCTATCGTTGAGCCCACCGATGATTCACCCTACTTCAGGGCGAAGCCTGGGGAGAATCTTCTAAGGATCATACCTATACCCATGGAATGGGCCGAGAGATACAAGTCGGTGGGGCTAGAGCCCACCCCCTTCGTCCCGGTCCCCAAGCACTTCTACGAGCGACCGGGATCGGGTACCGCTCCAGAGTATGTTAGCACCCAGTGTCCAAAGAAGCTGGGTCATGGACCGTGCCCGATTTGTAAGGAGAGCGACATCCTCCGAGCTTCCGCAGATGAGGGGGACCGAGAGCTAGGTTGGGACATGGCAGCGAAGCCCAAGCGGCTCGTCAACGTGATCGTTCGAGGGATGGAAGCTGCTGGTCCTAAGATATGGGAGCTAAGCACCCCTATGGGGAAACCCAAGGGAATGACGATGTACGAGAAGCTAGTGGCGGCAATGTCGGGATCCGCTGGGGCTGACCTAATCGATCCGATCAATGGCTTCGATGTGGTGGTCAACAAGCACGTGACCGGAAAGGGTAGGACGGGCACCAGCTACACCGTGAGCGCGGCTAGGCAGTCCACGCCCCTCGGTACACCCGCACAGATCGCGGAGTGGATGGAATCCCAGGAGGATCTTCTGATTTACCGTTCCGCCCCCGATCCGGAGCTAATCCTTCGCATGATGAGAGGGGAAAAGGCTGAAAGGGCTCAACCTTCTCATGGTGGACACCGACCCTCCCATGATGCCCCCCAATACGATCGTAACGCCAACTCCCTCCCCGCAGCGTCCGCTCAGGACGAGGATGAGTTCGCCTTCTAATGGCGAAGAAGAAGGCAGAGAGCCGCTCCCCAAGCCCGGTGGAGCGGCTGCGGGCCAAGTACGGGCATGAGGTGGTCACGGTAGGGAGTGAGTCACCACGCGAATATGAGGTCTATTCCACTGGGTCGTTCGGGCTTGACCGTGCGACAGGGGTTGGGGGACTTCCGCGCGGGCGGATCGTTGAGATCTACGGACCCGAGTCATCGGGGAAGACCACCCTGGCCCTACACACCCTGGCATCCTGCCAACGTGCTGGAGATGTGGCGCTGTTCATTGACGCCGAGCACGCTATGGATCCCCAGTACGCGGAGGCCCTCGGTGTAGATCTGGAGAGCCTCCTGGTGGTGCAACCCACCACCGGGGAACAGGCGCTGGACGCTGCGGTGGTGGCGATGGAGGGGGGAGACATTGGGTGCGTGGTCATTGACTCCGTGGCAGCGCTTACCCCCAAGGCGGAGATCGAGGGAGAGGTGGGGGACTCCCATGTGGGAAGGCAGGCCCGACTCATGGGCCAAGCTCTACGCAAGATGGCAGGCACCGCAGCGCGCACGAACACCCTGGTTATCTTCATAAATCAGATCCGCATGAAGATCGGTGTGATGTTCGGGAGCCCCGAGACCACCTCGGGAGGGAACGCCCTCAAGTTCTTCGCGTCCATGCGCATCGACATCCGAGGGAGAGGGAAGACGCTGGAAGGGGAAGCGGTGGTGGCGACCAAGACCAGGGCCAAGTTAGTAAAGAACAAGTGCGCCCCTCCATTCCAGGAGGCCAGCTTCCAGATCCGGTATGGGCAGGGCGTGGACTATGTGGCCGAGGTGATAGACGAGGCAATAGAACGCGGGATCATCGCAAAGGCTGGAGCGTGGCTCAGCTATGAAGGGGTGAAGGCCCAGGGTGTTCCCAGGTTCGTTGAGCTTGCGAGGGAAGACGACGCGCTTGTGGAGGCGTTGAGGGGGAGGCTAGTGTTGTGAGTGTGGCTGTTCATTTCGTCGCAGACGTTCACATCGCGAACCATGCAAGGTTAGGAGGTCCGCGTATAAGGGGGCTAAACCGTCGAGCGGTGCAGACGCTTGGGGTGCTGGATCGGGTCCGTGAATCGGCGGATGAGGAGGGAGCGGATCTGGTGGTGGTGGGTGACCTATTCGATACCACTAGGCCTTCCCCTCCCCTAGTGCAGGGGGCAAGAAGAGCTCTCCTGGGTACCCCACCGGATACCACTCAGCACCCCGTGAAGTGCTACACGATCGTCGGTAATCATGACCAGGTGAGTACGGAGCCGGGTCACCACGCTCTCGCATCCATGGCCCCGATCCCTGGTGTTACCTACCCCAGGGGTCCCGTCGTGGTGGAAGAGTCTCTCTCGGTGTGGAGGCACAACTCAACCATCGCACTGAGCATGTATCCGTTCAATTCCAAGGTGGACGGGAAGGATTATGTGGCTCAGTGCATGGGGTCAAAGAAGGGCTCTCCCCTACTTCCCACCATCGCGTGCTTCCACCTTGGAGTCGAGGACGACGACACCCCACCATGGCTCAGGGGACAGTCTGATAGCGTGCGCCTGGATCGTGTACTCGAAGTGGCTACCGCTGAATCGGTGGAAGGTGTGGTGGTGGGTAACTGGCACGGTCACCGCCACTGGTCCTCCGATATGACTGAGGTCTGGCAGTGTGGAGCGCTGGTGCCTACCGGCTGGGGCAACCCCTCCAAGGCTAGCGAGATGGGGACCGATGCAGACCCCTATGGCCATGTGGTGAAGTGGGATGGTAGGAGGGAGAAGGGAGATCAGTGGTCTACCTACGTCATACCTGGACCTCGTTTTGTTTCGGTCACTTCCCTTGCCGAAGCGATGGTGGCTGTAGAGATAGCCAAAGATCGAAAGTGCGATCTGTATCTAAGGATCCAAGTGGACACCGGAGATATCCCCCAGGTTTCCCAATCCATCTCGGGGATGGATGGGTATGGTGTGGACTGGTGGGCCGAAACCATCCCCTCCGATACCATGGGATCCGCGGTGCGAGATGGGATCGCACTTGACCCCTCCTTAGATATCTCTTCTGCCGTGAAGGAGTACGTGGGGACCATGGATTTGGGTGATGTGGACCCCGAAAAGGTGTGCAGGCGTGTAAGTGAGGCGATCCAACGTGCAAGGGGGTAGCATGGTACACATGAGCCAAGATCACACCGACTCACCCAAGAGGAGACCCTTCGGGCTTACTGCTACCGATCTAGCGGATGCCTACCGCGCGTCCGTGGAGAGGCCTCCAGGTATGCCTCGGCATGTGGCGTATCTCCACCGGGTAGAGGAGGCACTGGCGAAGAAGAGTATGACCCCCACCATGGGCGCTCTTCCCATTGTCATCCAGTACGAGGCGATCCGTAATCATGCGGAAGATCTAGCCATCTCACTCGCTACCCTATGCGGACAGGTTAGGCCGATCGGTCTGGACACATCATCTGCCGAGAAGCTAGTGGAGAGGCACGTATACCACTACGTCCAAGGTGGTGATTAGATGCAGATCCAGGAGATAGTGTTACACGGTGTTACGGTTCACGACTCCACCACGATCTCTCTTCCAGATCGTGGGATTGTGCTGGTAACGGGTGGCAACGGATCGGGGAAGTCTACCGTGGTCGAAGGGGTATCTCTGACTCTATGGGGGAAGGGTATCCGAGGAGGCTCCTCCCTATGGATGGATGGGAAGGATGGATCCCACGCCGAGGTGGTGGTGGATGGAAGACGTGTACGAAGAACTACTTCGGGCTCTGTTCGCTTAGCGTGGGAGGGTGGGGAGTCCTACCAGACGACCACCAAGGCGCAGGAGGCTCTAACCTACGAGATCGGTGATCGGGATAAGTGGAGACGCTGTGCAGTGTTATCCTCCACCGACGCTTCCACTTTCGCCGGGGCGACGGATACCGCCAGAAAGATGCTACTGGAGAGCATAGCGGGGATCGAATCCCTGAGTGCTGCCTATGTTGAGTCTAGGAAGTTCAAAGAATCTTCACTACGAGACCGGACCCTAGCCCAGCGAGACTTAGCAGCTGCACAGGCGAGGCTAGACGTGGCAGAGCGATCCGTGGATAGGATAGCCAGTGTCGGTGACTCTCCCCCTGAAGAGGTGGAACCACCTAATCAGGATGTGGGAAAAGTGGATAACATGCTGAAGTGCGTGGAGATCGACTGTACTACCAATGCCTCCGCGATCTCCACATTAGAGGAACGGATAGGCAGGGCTATGGTGGATCGAGATTCAAGATCCGATCATATAGGAACCATAGATGGTGGAGAGTGCCCCACGTGTGGTCAGGCTCTTAGTGAGGATCACATGGTACAGCTAAGAGGAGAAGAAGATTCAAAGAGGATTCAGCTAGACCTTGAGATTAGTACGATGAGAAGGGAACAGCGGGTCCTATACCTTGAGCGTTCTTCTCTACATAGCGAGAGAGAAGAGATCCGTGAAATACGGGATGGCATTGCACAGCGGAAGGCTATGCACGATCGATATCTTTCCTCCATGAGAGAATGGGAGGGGAGGCATAGACTACTGGAGCAGGCAAGGGAGGAAATGCAAGAGCACGCCAAGAGTATGGGCAGGGCAGAAGAACACCTTCGCCTAAAGTCTTCCGACCACGCCGAGCATGAGGCTGCTTCCGCTGTACTTAGCCCGCGGGGACTTAGAGCTCGCCTTCTTTCCCAGACGGTTAGATCTTTAGAGCAGAGGACCAACGAGTGGCTGGGGCGTCTATCCGGTGAATCCCTAGCAGTTAGGATCCAACCTACGACTCCCAACAAGGACGGGAAGGGTTCACGGGATGTAGTGCTGTTCGAGGTGGGGAAGCGCACTGGAGGGGACTATTCATATCTCCCCTACCTCTCACGATCCGCTGGGGAACGGCGGAGGGTGGATGTGGCTCTAGGCTTCGGGCTGCGGGAGGTGGCGGATGGCCAGGGATCACGCGGTACCCTGTTCGCCGATGAGATCTTCGATTCGCTGGATGAGACGGGGCGAGAGACGGTGGTGGAGGGTCTGCTGGATCTAGCGCGCGATCGTTGCGTGGTCGTGATCTCCCACACCGCCGACTTCGTTCGGCCCTACGCATCCCACCACTACCACCTGGAGGACGGGACCATCGTCCCCGTGTAGGATCCCCCCGATGATTTGGACCATCCTCAAGATCTTTTCCTCTCCCAGCGCAAGCGCGGGCCTCGTTGCCCTGCTCATGGGTCGTCCCGAGATCGCGGATGACTTGCGGGCGATCTGCCACCGAGAGAGCCGCTGTACTGCAAAGCGGGTACATGAGCGGGACGCCTGGGTATCCGATCGGGAATGGGCTGGGCAGGTGCGGCTCGGTCACTTGGATCCCTCATGCCAACCCTGGGCTCCGGGGGCGTGGGCCACCCGTGGCGCCTGGGGCCTATCAGCGGGCGCACACTGGGCCTACCTTCCGCCATGCTATCCTCCACAGATCCTGGACATTCCCATTGTGAGCGCCATCGTGGCCGCTCAGAAGTACGTCAAGCGATGCCTCCCCAAGCGGAAGACAAAGGGGTGGTGCCGCGTACCCATCGAGGCGTGGAGGAGTGGCCGGCGCCAAGCGTAGCGGGAAGAAGGGTCCAGTGGGATCTTCCGGAGCCCGTCGGGGTCGCCGTGGAATCCCGCCGGCTGACCCTCGTGATTTCGGCCGTGATGGCGATCCTGCTCTGTATGTGATCTTCCAAGCTCCCTGGGGGTGGGACTTCCTGGCTCTCCGAGACTATTCGGTAGAGGCGGAACTGGAGGGGGCTGAGCTAATCGAGGGGACCGCTGCCCTCGCCGAATGGGCGTGCAAGCACCTTCGCCTCTCCTCCCACCCAGTACGGGGAGAGTCATGATCCTGGGGATCGATGTGGGGCAGCGCTCAGGGTGGGCACTCGCTGCGGAGGACGCTTGTGGGCGGGTGAAGATCATCGACCATGGGATCGTTAGGCTACCCACCTCCAGGGGCCCAGGGGCTAACCTGGAGCGTCTCAGGGAGTGGTGGGAGGGGATCCCCCAGGTGGAGGCGGTATGGGTGGAGGGAGTGGGGTTCGCTCGCTTCCGCCTTGCCCATGCCAGCTACTGGAGGATCCGCACACTATGGGAGATCACGGGAGCCCCCTACCCCCAGCGGGAGGTGTCGGTGGGCAGCCTCAAGAAGTGGGCTACGGGGAGCGGTAAGGCCGATAAGGCTGAGATGTGCCAGGCTGCTCGGGAGCGCTATGGGGTGACCCTGCGGGCGAAAGCCGAGGGGGGTAGCGCCGCCGATGAGGACCGGGCCGACGCATGCCATGTGGCAGCCTATGGCGTGGTCCACGCGGGATAGGTTGCAAAGCGCGCAACCCTCGGGCATCCTTGGGGTATGGGGCGCAGAGCGATCCTGATCTTGGTAGGGCTGTCAACCGGCTGCATGGCTCGGGACCTGCGCGTACCCGCGACCGATCACTACATCCAGATGACCACTATCGCCACCGCTTGCGAGCGGGAAGGATATGGGAGCGGGAAATGCACCGACGAAGATCTGGAGGCCATGGCCACCCAGGCTTGCCTAATCGCGGCAATAGCGCGCCGAGAAGATGTGGAGGGGTGCGATGGGGGACGGTAGCTTCCACCAGCGCCTGGGGGACGCCCTCACGGATAGCGCGGAGCGGTGGTGGAGAGACCACCACGGGGAAGCCGCCGAGATCGGGGAGGCCCTATGGGAGCGAGCCGCCGACGATCTAGCGCGTGGGGATGCGATGACAGCGGCCATGGAGATCGCTCAGGAGATGGACCTTGAAGAGTGGCGAGCCTACCGAGACGGCACCACCGAGCGGCTACAAGACACCGCTCGTGAGCGCGTGCAGCTCTACCGGCTACTGGGGAGTCTATCCGCCGGGGTTGCCCGAGCGATAGGACGAGCAATTTTGCAACTGTAAGGAGACCACCATGGATCGAAGACCCATCCCGCACCTAGCCGATTACCACATCGACCGCGCGGGGCAGGTGTTCGCGCGGGGCTGGATGCCCCTCCCCAGGGACGGGGCCGGACGCTACCGCCTAATCACGGGAGACCGTGAGATGCTCGTCCACGCGCGCGAGCTCCTAGCCGTGGCCTATCCGGAGGAGCCCTTCCCCCTGGACTCCTGATACACTCCCCCGGTGACCAGTGACCAGGATGGGATCATCGAGGATCTGCGCCCCCTTGCGCGTCCTCTATCGGACATCAAGCTAGACCCCCGGAACGCACGGGCGCACGACCCCACCTCGGTCGCTGCCCTGTGCGCAAGCCTCTCCCGCTTCGGCCAGAGGAAGCCGATCGTCTTGCGGAGGGATCCTGCCACTGGGGACCTGGTGGCCGTGGAAGCCGGGAACGGTACGGTCACCGCAGCGCGGGAGCTGGGGTGGTCCCATATCGCGGCAGTGGTGGTCCAGGAGGACGAGCACCAGGGGAACGCCTACGCGCTCGCCGACAATCGCACCGCTGAGCTTTCCTCCTGGGGAGCGCTTGCCCCCGAGATCTTCGCCGAGGTCCAGGTGGAATGTCCGGAGATCGACTTCGGAGCCATGGGGCTGGACGATCAGTGGGTGGCCGCTATGGGATCCCTGGACGATCCGCTGGGGCTAGCACCAGGGGGAGCGGTGAGGGGAGCGGGAGGGGAAGAGCCCCCTCCACCTCCCGACGCTGAGCTAGGCGGAGACCCTGCTACCAAAGCGCCCCCCTCGTATGATGAACACTTGCCCACCGAGCGACCGCCTCCGAAGGCCAAGGTGGGCGATGTGCTGGAGCTAGGCCCCCACACGCTGCACTGTGACGACTGCATAGCGGTGATGGATGGCATGGACCCCGACAGCATCGACGCCGTGGTCACCGACCCCCCCTACGGACTCTCCCCCGATGGCAAGGCGAGGACATGGGACGAGCTGGAGGTGCTGCGCGCTGAGGGTAAGGGCCCGAAGGGTGGGTTCATGGGGAAGGAGTGGGACGCTGGGGTTCCAGGCATCACATGGGCCCGTTCGCTCTTCCGCGTCATGAAGCCGGGAGCCCATGCAGTCATATTCTCGGCAAACAGGACGATCCACCGCTTGACCTGCGCGCTGGAGGACGCGGGCTTTGAGGTGCGCGACCAAATCGGCTGGGTGACGTGGAGTGGGTTCCCCAAATCACGCGACGTGAGCAAGGCGATTGACGAGGAAGCTGGAGCGGAGCGGGAGGTGGTAGGTCTACGCAAAAAAGGGCAAAGCTACGGTGACAACTATATCTATGGCGATGGACCAGATAAGGGGGGAGTCCAGCAGATCACTGCTCCAGCCACCCCCGAGGCTAAGAAGTGGGATGGGTGGGGCACCGCGCTCAAGCCCGCCATGGAGCCCGCGATCCTGGTGCGCAAGCCTATCAGTGAGCGGACTGTTGCCCAGAACGTGCTCAAGCATGGGACGGGCGCGCTCAACATCGACGCGTGCCGGATAGGCTACGGGGATCCCGCGTGGCCTGGTCCCGGTGAGGACTGGCATGGGTTCCAACACAACGGGAAAGTGAACGGGTCAGGGGCTACTTTGACCACCGCCCCTCGGGAGGGGGTGCAGTCATCGCACTCCCTGGGAAGATGGCCAGCCAACATCTACGCCACTCCCAAGGCCAGCCGCTCGGAACGGGAAGAGGGCTGCGATAGCCTGGATCCCAGGGAGCGGGCCGAGCTTACTGGGCGCAAGCCGGGGAGCGCAGGGCTAGAGGGGAGCGACGGCTCGGGGAACAACCCCTACACGGGCGCCAACTGGAAGAAGCCCATCCATAACTATCACCCAACCGTGAAGCCCCGCCGCCTCATCGAGTGGCTGGTGACCCTCGTGACCCCTCCCGAGGGTGTGGTGTTCGACCCCTTCGCCGGCTCTGGCACCATCTTCGTCGCTGCCACCGGGGCCGACCGAAAGGCGATCGGTGTGGAGCTAGATCCCGGCCATTGCGACATCTGCGAAGCCCGAGCGGTGAGCGCGATGCGCGAGGGCCCCAAATAGGGACGTTCGCACTTTTCCCCTTGCGCTCCCCAGGCGCAAGGGGTACAACTCTCAACGCGGGGACGCCACTCACCCACCCCCGCAGGAAGCAGACAAGGACATGAAGAGAAAAGTACCCGCACCCGGAGACCACACCATGGAGGCCCCCATCCACGAGCTGGGCCCCTACCCCTTCATGGGCCCCGCCTGGGGGGCGATAAAGCCCAACCCCGTGGCCCACGGGAACGTGCGTTGGGTGTACCTCTATGCGGACGGATCCCGCATGGAGGTGAACTCCAACGGCGGAGAAGAGGAGTACGGCTCCCGCTACATTCTGGAAGAAGAGGGTGGGGATTGACCCCAGCCCGCGCAAGGACAGGACAAGACCATGACACAACCCAACACCGATCCCACCGCCACCCAGATCCTGGACTACATCGCGGAGAGTGCACTGGTGCTCGCCGAGGATGTGGGCGCCTACTTTGGGGTGACGCCCCAACAGGCTGAGCGCTACCTCTCACTGGTAGGCGCCACCGCCGACCAGGAGGGATACTACACCCTCCTCGACAACGACCCCGACGCCGCTGGTGCAGCCTTCCAGGAGCGCCATGGGCTCTCCCCCGATCTACCCCTGGGGGCCATCCCAGAGCCCACGGTCCCTTCCGAGGAGAGCGCCGTGGAGGCAACCCCGGAGGAGGAAGAGGCTACCCCCGAGACCACCCCGGACTCCGCCGATCCAGCAGTGGCTCTCCTCCAGAAGATCGCGCGCCTGGCGGTCAAGAACGCGAAGCTCAAGGCCGAGAACGCGAAGCTCAGGGAGGAGCTTCGATCCATCTCCCTGGAGCGCGCTACCCCCGAGCCCACGGGTGACCCACTGGAGGCCCTGGAGGAGCGCGTGGCTGCCCTGGAGGCGCGCGTGGCCAGTACCCCCCCAGTGGTGACAACGACCTCCGAGGAAGGCCCCAGGCTGCCTCCTAAGAAGCGACAGCGGGGGGGCATCAAGGCCCTGGAGGAAGAGGGGCTCGTCTCCGTGGGGGATGCCCTCCAGATGAGGCCCGCCAAGTACGCGGGGATCGTCGCCGAGTACATCGGAGGGGGGCGTGTCCGCTGGGCCGATGGGGCCAAGGAAGGGGACCTCAAGACGTGGGCCCAGGAGATCACCTCCTGGAGCGGGACCTTCTCCGTGCTGCGCGAGGTGGTCCACGTCGGGCGAGGCGTACCCCTCCGAGACCTCCGGAAGAGCTAGCGGGATCCACCCTCCCCCCATGGGCGCGGACCAGGAGAGCGCCGGGGGGGAGGGGGCCCTTCTGACGCTGTGCCCACCCGCGATCTCCGGTCAAGAGAGATGGGTGGATTCTCACAAAGTGCAAAGCACCTTTTACCTTGATTTCCCCCTACCGATCACCCATAGTGGAAACACCGGCCGCCACAACACGCCGGAAGAAAGCAGACAAGACAATGACTCACGCAGAAATCATCACCGCCTCCCCCGTCACCATCGCCCCCGCCAACATCGCGGGAGTAACGGGAAGGCTGGTGTTCTTTCGACGCAACGGGGACACCCCCATCGAGGACTTCGATGCCGCCGTTGAGGCCCACTTCGGAAGCGGTGCCCCGCTACCCCGCAAGCCCAGCCACAAGGTGGCGCTCCGCCGCACTGCTAAGACTCTCGCCACCGGGAGCAAGTACGACACTCACGCCCATCCGAAGGGTGGGTATGCGGTGGTGCAGAAGTCCGAGACGGAGGAGGCGGAGCTGGACTTCGCGACCAACATCCGGATCTACCTGGACGGGGATCTGCTCATGGTGGAGACCCCCCACCACCACGGGCCCGCACGGGATGACCTTCGGGCCTCCTACGAGCACGCCCGCACCACCTACACCGCCGACGACTTCTCCGCATTCCTTCCGCGCTTGTTCGTGGAGATCCTGGGGGGCGTATCCCTGCGGGACGGGGGCGGCTTCTACTTCATCCCCGCCAGTGCGGTGGGGGAGCTGGATCGCTGGATGGCCCTCATACACCAGGCCACGGACCACCGGATCTTCGGCGATATCCCGGCCCTGGAGACCGACGACCTCCTGGAGGGAGTCCTTGAGGCGATCACCCACGAGGCCCAGCAGGGGCTCAAGGATGCGCAGGTCCCCGCCGAGGGGGGGAAGAGGGCCCTCAAGAACGCGGGGAAGAGGCTGGAGGCCATCACCGCCAAGCTCGCCCGCTACGAGGAGATCCTGGGTCGCTCCCTCCCCCAACTCACCCAGGCCACCGACGCCGCCAAGGCCGAGACAGCAGGACGCCTCCTGCTGGCGGAGGAAAGATAGTGGGTACCGAGGGGATCATAGACTCACAGGTGAGGGCCATCGCTAAGCGGTGGCCCTCGGTGAGGCTCGAAGACCTCTATCAGGAGGCGTGGGTGACTGCCACGGTGGCGCGCCGTACCTATGACGCGAAGAGGGGTGATTGGGATCGGTATCTTAGGAGAGCCCTCCGTGTCAGTCTCTTCCGCGCAGCTGTGCGAGAGGACTCCGTGGTGACGCTGCCCAAGAGCGGAGAATGGCGACGGTGGGAGGAGTGGATGCGGGGCAAGCACTCCACATCTGCCGCGGTCGCGTACTTAGCGGCCGGATCGGCATCTGACCCCGAGTCCACTCTCATCCACTACCAGGAGCAGCAGCGGGCGGCTCGCATACTCAGAGAGCTAGACCCCATAGTGGCGGAGGCCATCGAGACAGATCGCTCCGTTGCATCTCTCTCCAGGGAGTATGGAGGAGCTGCGGGTACATGGAGATCTAGGATCGACCGTAGCTTACGGATCGCCCGAGCTCGCATGGACCGGGCCCCTAGAGGGGCGGCTCGATAGGGACACACGTGTTATCTACGGTCCTGACCACCTGGATGCTGTAGAGTGTGCCCCGTGACCCCTCTGGAATATCCTCATCCGCGCGATCACGGATCTCGCCTATGGTGAGATCGCGCAAAAAGTCATCCGCTACCATGCGAGACAGATCGCGCGGCGTGATGCCCTGGTCCAGGTACCGCCTCTCTATGAGAGAGATGAACGATCTCTCCTGCTCCGCTGGGGGCTCCACGTCCACCCCCACGGCTATCCTCACAGGGAGCAGAATGGCCCCCATAGATTGGGGGGGGAGATCGCTGAATCTCACATCCAGAGCCGGTGAATCGAAGCCGGCGAAGTACCACCTAGCCGCCCCCCTTTGCCCGATGATAGCGGAGATCTGAATAGGCCTAGCGACACCCATACCGCGGAGCGTATCACGATGCAGACACCCCCACCCTCCCCCAAGATGACTCCGCCCCACATCATTAGGCTGCACATCGCGGCCAGACTACTGATGCTCCTGGGTGCGGTGCTATGGGCCACTAGGCCCGAGGATCCCCCGCCACCGTGGATCGCTTACCCGTTGTGTGCGTGTTTAGCGCTGTATCTGTATGTCGGGATCTACTTTGGGATCTTCCCGCCAGATCGGGAAGAGAGCTCAGATGGGGAAGGATGAGATCATCCAGGCGATCGTGGATCGTCGCCCCCTCTACCTGGATTCGTCCGAGGACGGTGGGATCGTCCTCCCCATCCGATTGCTTTGCTGGGGCGTGTATGGTGGCGGCTTGTGCCTCGTCTACCGCAGGGAGGGTGATATGGGTGAGATGGGTGTGCGGGAGTGGTTGTGGTGGCGACTTCGCCCCGCCACGGCAGAAGAGATCCTCACTGGGGAGGAAAAGTGTAGTGATATGCACTTTTCCTATTGACCCCACCCAGGGGGGGAGGTACAACTAGAACACCAAGACGGGTCGCCACACAAACCCCCGAGAGAGCAGACAGAACCATGACCAAGATCACCGACGCCCAACTCGCCGCCGCCGACTTCACCTTCATCCGCCACGGCGCCCCCCAGGGCTACTCCTTGGGGACCAACGGACTATGGACGGCGCTTACCTACTCCCGCTCTCGTGACTTCAAGACCCAGCGCGGCGCCCGTCGATGGTTCCTGGAGAACGCCCCCGAGCCTGCCGTGGCCCAGTTCCTGGAGCTTTTCGCCTAGTCCCCACGGGGAGCGATCCCGCACCTCACAAGAAAAGTGAAGTGCGGGGCACTTTTCCTCTTGACCCCACCCAGGGAGGGAGGTACAACTAGAACATCAAGACGGGGCGCCACACAAACCCCGGAAAGCAGACCTAGACCATGACCATCACCGCCGCCCTCAACGACTCCACCTTCGCCCCCCTCAACCACTCGATCGCCACCAAGATCGACCGCAACCTGAGCAGCTTCGCCGCCGTGAGCGCCCGCCACGAAGCCGCACGCGCCCGCAAGGACGCGGAAACCTACACCGCGCGGAACACCTACAAGTCCCGCAAGGCCGCCGAGCGCGCCGCCAAGAAGATCACCGACCAGATCGACCGAGACTGGGGCGCCGGCACCACTCAGGTTAGCGTGTTCGAGGTGGAGATCACCGAGCGAAAGAAGATCACCACCGAGAACGTCACCACCCGCATCGAGATCACCCGCACCGCCTTCGTGCCGGTGGTGACCGTATGCGTGGCCTCTTGCTGGGCTTCATACCTCAGTGACTCCAGCCGGCTTGCACCCGAGGTGGCCTACCACAGCCTATTCGGAGGATTCTTCTCCGCAGCTGGGTACGGTGCGCGGGGTAACGTCGTGATCATTCCCTTCGGGAGGGAGTGATCGGAAAATAAAGTGCAGTTATATGCACTTTTCCTCTTGACCCTCCAAGGGGAATCCACTAAGGTACTTATCAAGACGGGGCGCCACACAAACCACGAGAGAGCAGACAAGACCATGAACACCATCGACATCACCCACATGAGCACCGCCGACCTCGACTCCCTCCTTGGCATGGAGCCCGAGGTCCCGCGTCCCGCGTCCATGTCCCCCACCATCCGCAAGCTACTCCAGCGCGAGATGGACGACTACAACCGCTGTGAGCTGAGTGAGTGTGGGATCGGCTACCTTCGCGATTACGCCGATTACATGGGATGGGACCGTGAGCAGCTGGGGGCCTTCATCAAGGAGGTCTTGGACGCATCCTGGCGCAAGCGGTGCACCCCCGATCTGGCCGGCTGGGAGATGCTGTGCAAGGGCCACAATGGCTACAACATCCTCGCGTGCCGCGCAGCTCGACTGGCGGCGTTCGCCCAGCTGGTCGGAAGGGGCGCGATCTAGGGAGGAAGGGAAAAGTGAACTATATGCACTTTTCCTCTTGACCATCCTAAGAGAATCCATTAGAGTGAACACATCGAGACGGGGCGCCACACAAACCCCGAGAAAGCAGACAGAACCATGACCAAAGCAAAACGAGAAGCAGCACGAATCGCCTACAAGAACCTCCTCGCTATGGAGCGGGAAGAACGCATACTAGCGGCCGAAGCTGCTAAAATGAATAGAAAATAAAGTGCAGTGATATGCACTTTTCCTCTTGACCATCCCAGAAGAATCCATTAGAGTGAACACATCGACGGGGCGCCACACAAACCCCGAGAGAGCAGCCAAGACAATGAACGCCCAGAACGACCCCCGCTTCCAGACTCCCACCAGCCTCACCGAGACCTTCACCGCCGCCAACCTCACCGTGGATGGCAAATACCTTTCATACACTGACGCGACTGGACAAGAGAGGCACATGGGATACATGCCAAAATGGCCAGTAGCCGGGATGGCGGCGTGGATGCGCAAGCACATCACTCCCGCTGACTTCTTCGCCGCTAAGGCGGCAAATGTCCCCTTCCTGGAGATCCTGGAAGGAACTGGGTATGTGCTCCCCCACATCCGCAAGTGGATGAAGGCAGAAGGCCTGAACTGGAAGGTCCCCGCAGACCGGGAGACATTCGCACGGCGTCAAGCCAGAGCCTAGCCAATGAGCCCTTAACAAGAAAAGTGAAGTTCGGGGCACTTTTCCTCTTGACCATCATAAGAGAATCCATTAGAGTGAACACATCGAGACGGGGCGCCACACAAACCCCAGGAAAGCAGACAGAACCATGACCACCATCAAACTCGAAGAAATCCGCTTCCCCACCCGAGCCGCCGCCGTCAAGGCTTGCCTGGACACTGGCCTTGAGCGCGTCCGCACTTGCCCCGTCTCGGGGGATCCCATCCCCGCCCGCCGAGGGGTGTTTGGCAAGGGTGGCTTTTTCGTCACCATCTACAAGAACGGGCCGAGCTACAAGCTCTCCAACGCCACCCCCCACTTTCAGTGGGCGAAGGGAAGCCTCGCCTGGAGCGTGGAGCAGGACGTCCGGGAGGGGCTCGTCCGAGTACTGGGGGCCGCACGACCCCCGAGGAGGCGCGGGAGGCAGCCGCGCGAGGCGATCTCGTGGTCTACACGTGGACCGAGCGCAAGTTGCGCTTTTCCGCAATGGGCCACTTTAGGCCCACTCCCTTCCCCGAATCATACGGGGAAGATCGGCTCCAGTTTGTGCCGCTACGCGCGAGAGACTCACGGGGGCAAGGATGGGTCGAGAGGTGGCATCCCCGAGGCGCCGAGTGGTCTCAGTTCCGGCTTGCCACCGCGGCTGAGATCTTGGCCTTGTGACGTGCGAACCTTGAAACTTCACATCCTCAACAGGATGTGGTGTTGCCACGCACATGGCATGTGGAGCACATCACAAGAAAAGTGAAGTTCGGGGCACTTTTCCCTTGCACTCTCTAAGGGAATCCCTTAGAGTGAACACACCAAGACGGGGACGCCACTTACCAACCCCGCAAGAAAGCAGACCGAGACCATGACCAAGCTCACCGACATCACCCACCTCTCCGCTGACGCCCTCGACTCCCTCCTTGGCATGAACCCCGAGATCGCCGCCGCCGAGGAAGCGGTCCTCGGGTGCTTCACCTTCACCCGCAAGCTGCTCCCCTACATCACCCGCTGGAACGGCGGCTACCCCACGGACTCGGACGAGGCCGCCGAGGCCGTGGTGAACACCGCGTGGCACGCGGGATGGTCCTACGCGGACATGGCCGCTAACCCCGACGGCGCCACCCGCGAGGCGTGGGGGATCTGGCGGAACAACTAGCCCCACGGGGAGCGCTCCCGCACTTCAAGAAAAGTGAGGTGCGGTGCACTTTTCCTCTTGACCCCAGCGCGGGAGGGAGGTACAACTAAAACATCAAGACGGGGCGCCACTTACCAACCCCGCAAGAAAGCAGACAAGACCATGGCCAAGATCAAGAATCCCATCTCCCTCAAAGTCACCTTCAAGAGCCCCAAGGTCCACAATAGCGGGGTACACCACACCGCCGAGGCAGTGAATCAAGTCTTTGGTAACCTCAAGACCATGATTCATAACGGTTTTATGGGGGTAACAGAGTATATTGTTCAAGTTGAGGTCTCTACTCCTGCTGGACAGTGCGTTGTAGTGGAGACCATAGACGGGGGGCACACTGCGGACTTCTTGGCTAACGTAGAAGCCCTGGGAAACGAGTCCATCACAAACGAGCTCCGATCGGCGTGAGCATCCACGGAGTGAGCGCTCCCGCACCTCACAAGAAAAGTGAGGTGCGGTGCACTTTTCCTCTTGACCCCAGCGAGAGAAGAATGTACAACTAGAACATCAAGACGGGGCGCCACACAAACCCCGAGAAAGCAGCCAAGACCATGAACGCCACGACCACCACCCTCGCCGCCCAAATCACCACCATGATGACCGCTGAGTCGAGCTACAACGCCAGCCAGCCCTCTCCCGCCACTTACCAGGTGGTAGCCAAGCGCCGCTTCGCGGTGACCCTCTCGCACCACACCACCATCGAAGCCGCCAAAGAGGCTATCACCGAGGCCGCCACCGAGTGGGCCGACGCTCCCACGCTGCTTTACATCTACAGCGGGGCGTATGGCGCGGAATCCCACACTCCAGTTGGGGGATTGGAGGTGCTCGCCTAACCCCCAGGGGTAGCGCTCCCGCACTGCACAAGAAAAGTGAGGTGCGGGGCACTTTTCCTCTTGACCCCAGCGTGGGAGGAAGGTACAACTAGAACACCAAGACGGGGCGCCACTCAACAACCCCGCAAGAAAGCAGACAAGACCATGAACACCGAGACCAATACCCCCGAATCATCCCTCCACGCCTTTCTTGCTCGTTTCCTCGGCTACTACCGAGGAATCATGGTGGAAGCTGCCCCCCAGGGGGACGAGGCGTGCTTAGCCGCCATGAACCGGGCTCGGGACACTCTCCAGGGAATGATGGGTTGCCCCCAGCTCCAGGCGGACAACTTGATCCGAGGGATCCACTGCATCTTCTGCCGGGAGATCGGCCACGAGGTGCCCGCCGCTCACCTTGAGAAGGTGATCGCCACCTTCAAGGCTGGCCTCGCCGGCCCCATGGAGTAGGGCCCACGGAGAGCGCTACCGCACTGCACAAGAAAAGTGGGGTGCGGTGCACTTTTCCTCTTGACATGGGAAAGCAGATCGATTACCTTCTAAACATCGAGACGGGGACGCCACTCACCACCCCGGAAAGTAGACAAGACCATGAACAATCCACAAATCGCCCAGACCATCAAACAGCAAATTGGCAGCGGATCCCTCTACATGCTGGGAGCGAAGGATCTCCTGGACCTGGGGAACGGCCTCCAGTTCAAGATCCGAGGAAGCAGGAAGGCAAACACCATCACCATCACCCTCTCCGCCGACGATACATATCAGGTGAAGATCTCCAAGGTCACTGGCGGACGTTGGAGCAACAAGAAGATGGAGTTTTCCCCCCTCAAGGAGAAGGTGGTCGGGGACCACAGCGGAGTCTACGTTGACGCGCTGCGCTCCATCATCGAGGGGGACACCGGGCTCTACATGAGCCTCTAGCCACTGGGGGAGGGGAAAAGTGAACTAAATGCACTTTTCCCCTTGCACTCTCTAAGGGAATCCCTTAGAGTGAACACATCGAGACGGGGACGCCACTCACCACCCCGGAAAGTAGACAAGACCATGACCAAGACCACTCTCACCTCCATCATCCTCATCGATCGCACCTTCATCGGCTGGGGAAGCTCCCACCCGGTGGGGTACGTCCGTCTCGGAGACCTCACCTGGAGAGCTACCGCTCCGGTAGGGGAGGGAGCCGAGCGACCCGTTGAGAGCCGCTCCTTCAAGAGCGAGAGGGGCGCGCGTGAGTGGTTCCGCAGACAGTGCGAGAACGGCGCAGACAAGCGGCGGGGAGAGCTGAACTGGGAACGGTTCAACATGGGTTACTAGCCCACAAGGGGTGGGGCCCTTGCTGGTGGTAGCCCCCCACGGGGAATGGCCCCAGTGCCCCCACCAGCCTCACCGCCCCCTTTACTAGCCCCACCCACTAGTAAAGGGCAGATCACCCATACCCACCCCCCAGGGGCAGTCTCTCCACCCAGAGTCTGCCCCTTTGTGCGTATGGACACACACACACAACCCAGCGGTGGAGAACTACCCCAACCCAGGGGACCACTACACCGCTAACACTCTGCACAATCACTACCCCCACCGGGTAGACACCAAGACTAGAGACCACTCCAGGGGAGGTGAATGTACCCACCCAGGGAGCGGTGAGCCCTTCCCCGCTGGGAGAGGTAACAGATACCCCCATCACAGGGGGATGGCGCACTCGGTAGGGAAAGGGTGACTAGGAGGGGGAGGAGGGGCCACCAGGGAGCACTGTGCCGCTGTAGTGGGTACTCCACGCGCGCGCGGCAATAGTGGATAGGAGGATCGGGTAGGGGCGCGAGGTGGGAGAGGGGGGTGAGAGGGCGGGAGAGGCTAGAAGGTGGCAAAAGGGGTGAGGGGTGAGGGGATTGGCCCGCACCTATAGCAGCGCGCCTTCCCCATTCCCCCAGGTACCCCCCCTCCCCCTCCCCATAGCGTCATCTTCCCCCCTTCCCCATCCACTTATCCCCCCATCCCACCGCACACCCCCGCTCCCACCCCCCACACAAGGGCGCAGAAGTCGAGGCGCACGCGTGCACAGGGGCCGCGTGGCTAAGGGAGGGGCTAAGGGTGAGTGCAAGGGAGGGGGGCCAGTACTATGCCCCCCACTACACCGGGGGATAGAGGGCGGGAGCTCTACCCCCACCGACCCCCGCATCCCAGAGGGCTAAGGGAGGGGGCCAAGGGTAAGCGCTAAGGGAGAGGCAGCACCCCGCGGGCAGGAGGGGGGACGGTGCCCTGTACGTACCCCAGGGGTGCCGCAGGACCACGGGAGCCACGGGAGCGACGGGGGTGTGAAGAGCTGCATCACTAAGGGCTAAGGGAGGGGCTAAGGGGGTATGTAAGGGAGGGGGTACCCTTTTTTGAGACCTACGCGCTAGAGCACACGCAACCCCACACCGTGCGCACCCCCAATTTCGGCCCCTCCAAGGTACCCCGCGCACTTCACGCACACAAAACAGGGGGAATACTGCGGGTGCTTGTCACTTTTTAGTTGCGACCGATAGCGGCCTAGGGTACAAAGGGAAAGCCGAGACGGGGGACGCCACTCCAACCCTCCCCGCTCAGCGAAAGGCAGACGATGACCAAGCGACCCGAGCCCGTAGCGGCCAACATCCCCCACACCCCCCCCACCCACGCTGAACTAGTGGACGAGGCGGGCCAGTGGGACGCCTACGCGCAAGAGTGCAGGCACAAAGCCCGAGTGGTCGCGCACCGGGAAGCGGACCGCGCTGACGCCTGGAACCGGGAAGCGGACTACGCCGAGGCGATGGCCGCGAAAGTCTGGGGGATGGTGGAGCGATGACTCGGGAAGAGTGGAGGAAAGCAGCCAGAGAGCGGGCGGTGATCACTAGCCCTGACTATCCATGCTATCGGCGCTTGCTGGTGCCCTCTCTCGCTCCGCTGGTGAACATGGATAGTTTGTGCGGATTCGCTATGCCGGTGGGAGAGCCGGACCACCGGGGGTGTCTAATCGAAGTCAAGGGAGCGAGACTCGCCACCGCGAACGAGCTACTCACCGGAAAGGTAGAAGCATGAAAAGTGAACGATTGGATTTGGTCGCCTGGGTGCTCATTTGGGCGTTGTGGGTACAGATTTTGTTTGGTGCCGTATGACCCCGGAAGAGCTACTAGAGGCCCAGCGCAACCAGACTCCGCTGGTCTGGAGCCCACCTTCCCGAAAACCCCTGCACGAGATCGTCACCGTGTACCCCTACGGTGACGCCTTCTTCCGCTGGGACCAGAACTACGTTGCCCAGATCCAACGAATCTCGGGTGATGGGACCACCGTCCGCACCGAGAATCTCCGAATCGCTACCGCTCAAGACTTGCTGGAGTACGGAGACACACCATGACCCCGGAAGAGCTACTAGAGGCCCAGAAGGAACAGACTCCGCTGGTCTACAGTCCGCCCCCTCCAGGTCCACCCTTGGGGCCCCAGCACGAGATCGTCACCCTGTACCCCCACGGACCCGTGGTTGATAGGTTCGTCGGGATCCAAAGAGCCTCGGGGCGCGCCACCGTCTACCCCAAGCACCTCCGAATCGCCACCGCTCAGGACTTGCTGGAGCTTGGGGGTGGAGGGCCATGAACTGGGAAGAGCTAGAGCAGGCAATCGAGGAAGGGACGCCGCTGATGTGGGAGGTGGCCCGGTGCTATGCACCCACCCTAGTCCATGCGAAGGGGATGGTGGGGGGTAGTGGTACGCGTGCAGTACGGGGGATCTCGGTGCGGGTGTGGTTGTGGGAGTACGCTACCGCCGCACTAGGGAGCGAACTGAGACCCGCCACCGCTCAGGACTTGCTGGAGTACGGAGAACCATGAATTGGGAAGAGCTAGAAGCCGCACACAAGGAACAGACTCCGCTGGTCTGGAGCGTACCAGAGGCTGCGCGCGATCTAGAAGACACACACCACGAGATTGTGACCATCGCGCACCTCCCACAGAAGCACGTCGGAAGTATCTACCACTCGGTCTACCTAATCATACGGCGAACCCGACAGGGGAGGCACCACCGCACCACACCCAGCGAAACGCTCAGGCCAGCTACCGCTCAAGACTTGCTGGAGTTTGGAGGTGGAGAGTGAACTGGGAAGAGCTAGAAGCCGCACACGATGAACAGACTCCGCTGGTCTGGAGCCCGCAGGGGGTACCCGGCTCCCGTGATATCGTGGCAGTGTACCGAGCGCACCCCAACGACCCTTTCCCCATGCCCTCGTTTTCATACGAGCATGCGAGAGTGTGGGTGGTGCGGGCAGGGGGGCACGTGGTAGACGCCAAGACAGAAGATCTCCGACCAGCTACCGCTCAGGACTTGCTGGAGCTTGGAGGTGGAGAGTGACACGCGAGGAACTAGAGCAGGCACGCGCTGAACAGACTCCGCTCTATGAGTGTTACCGTGATCAGCTAGTGGTCGTGGACCCGTACCTCCCTCCCATTCCCACATCCTGTTACGTCACCAGCCTGCACGATAGGAGAGAAAAGTACCTTGTACGCTTCGACCTTCTTCGACCAGCCACCGCTCAGGAGCTACTGGAGCTTGGTGATTCATCTTAGCCCTAGCATGTGCAGGGTACAAACAGACAAACAGACAGGACAGACAATGGATAGACAAACAGACACAATCGCCACGGTGCCCGCCGGGGTGGAGACCGAAGGGGCGTCCTGGAGGGTTCAAGGGATCGACGTGTCCAAGTGGCAAGGGGGGGATTTTGATTTCGCCCGCGCCAAGAGTGAGGGAGGCTTTAGTTTCGCGTTCATTCGCGCCACCGTGGGGACTTCCCAGGACCCCGAGTTCGCCCGGAACTGGCACGAGTGCGCTCGGGCGGATTTGATCCGCGGGGCGTACCACTACGCCAAGCCGAGCACACGTGCGTCCGATACGCTGTACTGGGTAAGGGTGGACGCAACGGAAGAAGCCCAGGCGTTCGTGAAAGCAGTACGGGCCGCGGAGAAGTCTGTCACTGGAGCCCCCCCGCTCTCTCGGGGGTGTCTTATGCCGGTTCTGGACTGGGAGGACACGGAGAACCCGCTCTCCCCAGTCATGGCGGAGCAATGGATCAAGACTTGGATCCGCCACGTGGAGCGGGAGCTGGGGCGCGGGGTGATGATCTACACCGGCGACCGCGTGTGGAAGCAGACCATCGGGGACTTGCCCACCTTACACTACCTTACCAAGCTCCGCTTGTGGGTGCCCCGCTACACCGGAGTCGCGGCGGATCCTGGGTGCGGACCCTTTCCCCGCTGGACGTTCTGGCAATGGTCGGGGGGTGGGGACGCGGACTTCTACGAGCGCCGCTACGGCCACGTGCCCCCCGGTCCGAAGGACCCGGACACGCACACCGACGTCAACGCCTTCGCGGGGACCATGGAAGAACTGGAGCGCATGACCACGGGCGAGCTGGACGTGTTCCTCACCCCGAGACCCGAGCCCACTCCCGAGCCACTGCCTCCCGAGCCCGACCCGGACAAGTTTCAAGATCTGGCCACACTCACGCGAAGCCTCTCCGACCACCTTGCGTTGGTGGCGGACGACCTGGACGCCATAGGTGACGCGCTCACCGGAAAGGACACCAACGATGAGTAAGCATGACCCCGACCCTATACCCACACCTATCGCACTCCTTCTCGCACTCCTCCCTGCACTGGTCTTCTTCTCCCTCTATGAATCGACGCCGGAAGAGCGTGTCCAGAGGTCTAAGGAAAGAATGTGTATCGACGATGAGTAAACTCGCGCCACAACGGAAGCGGCCCAAGAGGGTCGCCAAGAAGATTGATCGCCGGTTCGGGCTGGCCCACTACGACAAGAAGGCGATCTACATTCGCAAGGTAGCCATCTCCATAGATTCCATGGTTCCACTCGTTACCGACAACACTTTGACTGATATCTGGAGTGGGGGTTTCCTCCCGCTATTGACCGAGGAGAAAGGATACCGACGATGAGTAGTCACCTGCTGAAATCTGTTATCAACCTATTTCGGACACCGGAGGAACGGTGGGAAAATGGTGTCGAGCATGACGCCCGCTCGGTTGCTCTTTACGAGAGCATCTCGAAGCTGGATCGAGAGCTGAATGATGATTCCTTTTGCTGGAAAGCTGGAGGCGACGGAGATAACGGCGAAGAGTTGATGTATCTGCTCGATGAACACTTCCAGAGAGAGGATGAGAGCACCGACAATGAGTAATCACCTACTGCACTCGGTTATCGACACGGTTAGGAAATGGCAAATCAAAAGTGGACACGATATTGAGTGGATAGATGATCCCGCCTGGATAGCCGCAAGGCGCGAACTGGCAAAGGAGATTTTATCTCTGGTTACAACTTCAAAGCCCATTTACAGCGTTCCTCAAGGGCCTGACTCGGGCGTTAGCGCCATCTTTGGTATGTGCCCAGACCTTCCGTTACCGACCGCAGAGAAGGAAGATAACGACGATGCTTGAACGACTCCACCGATGGGCTAAGGATTGGATGACTTACACCTTGATCCTTCACGCGGAGCAAGACCGGGTGATCGACGAGCTAGTGGGGGTCACTCGTGACATATAAAGAAATCCAAGCCGCTCGTGAGAACGGGACGGTGCTGTTCAGCCGCGTAGACGGTGAAGAAGTATTCGCCATCGTGGTCAAGGTTTGGCGTGATCCGATGGTGGGTCGCGTGGCTAAAGTGAAGGACCTGGGGGGTTTGACCTTCTTTTACTTAGAAGAGAATTGGGAAGACCTACGTACAGCCACCGCCGAAGAACTACTCATGGACTGGGGCATCTCCTAGTCCAGAACACGCAAGGAAGAATCATGCCAGTACGAGTGATCAAACGAAGAGAGAAGTGGAGGCTCGTCGAGCCTGACGGGAAGATCGCCAAGACACCCAAGGGCACCGCCCGAGATGGTGGCGGGCACACCGACGTCGCCAAGGCAAAGTCTCAAGCTAGAGCGATCAACCGCTCCCTCCAGCGCTCACGGGAGAACGGTGTGCTCCGTACAAGGCGGAAGGGCTAGTGGGGAACATCCTGTGATTTGGCTGCACAAAGTAACGCCATGAGTAACTCTATACCATCGCATCCTCTGTCCTGGAGTGAGATTATCGAAGCCCACGATGAGGGGACCGTCCTGTACTGCGGAACAGGTAGGGGCCGGGGATTAGTGGTACTGGAACACCCGGACCCATCCCTCCGTGGGGATACTCCGGTGGTGGCCATGCCAGACGGGGATGGGCTCGGACCCACGGTGTGGGTCAGACTGGTAGGGGAAGGGTCTTGTGGGTACATCATCGTGCGTAGCCAACGACTTCGCAGGCCTTCTGCCGAGGAGCTGTTAGGGATAGAATCACCACATGATCAACGATGACCAGGAAGGGTCCAGTGCTCCACCTCCTTCGAAGAAACCTCGCAAGCCCAAGAAACCTCGCAAGCCCAAGAAACACCCAAAGGGTGCCACTGTGCACTGCATACAGTGCGATCCTGTTGGAGGGGAAATCCTCCTTAGCGTCACCGATCCGGTCCAAGGCACTGAAGAGATTCTCCGCGTTTCCTCTACCGAAGCTAAAAGACTTGGGTCAGTTCTAACAGTCATGGGCCAAAGGATGGAATCATTTAGGCTAAGGTTCGAGGATGATATCATTTCCCTGAAAGATAGCTGGGAAGTCATGGTGTGAGCTAATAGGCCAGCGGGAGGTGCCTACATGGGGTCTTCGTCTTCACTATCCCCCCACCAACACCCGCAGCCATCCACGGTATACTGTCCCCGGGGGGTGGAGAGGCCAAGAAAGGCCCTGGGAAGCGGCGAGGCTTCCCCTCATTTTTTGATTATATGGTGAAGATTGAGATCGTTTGGCGCAATACATGAAACATGAGATCGCCTATACGACCATCCAACCATTCCATGACTGACCACATAGAGGACATCATGGTGGGGGAGTGTTTCTTCCAAGAGGGTTTCGATGATGTGTGGATGAGGTTAGCGGATAATTCTCCACTACACCCCGCCGTTGCGGCATGTTCCCTTTCTAGCGGAGTTTGTCGGTATATCCCCCCGAAGTCTGACGTGCTACCTGTTGAGCTTTATGCTGATTATGCCGGGACCGAGAAAGAGCAACCACTGTGAGGTCTGCTATGAAAAGGGTGAAAAGAGCAATAGGGTGCGCGGTAGTGTTAGCGGTGGGGGGAGTAGTAGTGCTTGCCTGGTACATCCGGCATGGCAAGGTTCCCCCAGCCCCTAGTAGGGAGGAGGATTCTTCGAGATGGCTACATTGAAGCCCCCTGGTGATTTCCTCACCTTGGACCAGATAGTCGAGGCCCTATGGGATAGGGACATCGAGAGGGCATTCCACACCGAGGACGTTGCCAAGCTATACCCATGCTTTGAGTGTCCATCCTGCCACCGCACGTCCACCAGGCGCGCAGGAAGGCCCATCATATACGCGCGAGAGGTGATCACCCGCATGGTCAAGACCGGGATGCTGGAAGCTCGTAGGGATACTCCTGGCGACCGGAGACGGAAGACCTACCGCGTAGTCGATGGTACGCTGCGCAGGTTAGGGCTTGAGTGTGTTGAGTAACCCTCCGAAGTTCATCGTCCGGGAGTGGCTTCGGCCGCCATCCGGCTGGGTGGTGGCTCTCACCGAGTACCCCACGGAACCACCGGATTTACGGTGGACGGCGTTCTTGTGGCCTCCCCTTGCATTGGATAAACCCATGGGGGAGGTGAGGCTACTAAGGCACCAGCCGGGACAAAGTAACGAGGAGATCACCGACCTCCTCCGCTCCCTTGAGGGGTGCAAGGGGGAGGAGGAGGCGTGGCCGGTGTTGGAGCGATGGGAGAAGAGGATCCGATCGGAGGCGGATGACCTCGGGTGATCACATCACCTGGTGATAGGCTCGATAGATCTCGCCGTAGTAGATCCAGAAGGTGGCGCCATGATTAGCGGTCCAGGGGGTGTAGGGCTTCCAGTCGAGGAGGTGTGCGAGCTCATGGATGAGGATCTCGGTGGCGTGGCTCAGGGATACATCCTTGGAGACCCCGATCACGAACTTGGCCGATTCAACATCCAGGCACTCGCACCACCCTTCGATTTCAGAACCAGGGGGGAACGACTTGCGCTCGAATCGGATCTCGTAGTCCTGGGACAGGGGGAGAACCGCCAGCATACCTTCCACAAGAGAATCCCATTCTCTTTCGGTGTACCTTTTCACTTTTCCGCCTGCTCCTTCTTCCAAGCCAAGAAGCGGCACCCCTCTTCGATGTTCCAGAACTCCTGTATCTTCTGGGGGCCATCACCCTCCGGGTCGATGACTAGGAGGGCAGACTCTCCGTAGGCTTGTTCTGGGAAACCTTTGGATCGCGCGAAATCATCGTTCCGCTTGTACCCCCGGACCCGCATAGCATGGGTCACCCGCTGGTGACGCTGCTCCGTGACAAGGGAGCCCCACTGGTGCAGGTGCCCAGACACCAGGATGTGGGCCCTCCCGTCCAGCATGGCTTCTTTGTTGGGGCCGTGTGTGGAGTGGAACCACGACCGGCCAGCGAAGTCATGGCGGACGAGGGTGATCAACGGTTCCAGGTCTGGGCGATCCTTCCAGGTCATCGTCACCCGGATCTCGTCCGGGGCGTAGCACAGGACGTCCGCATCCTTGGAGAGTAGCTTCAGAGGATCCATGCCTGGGACGGTCGCCCATTCGTCATGGTTACCCCCCACCACCGCTAGCCACTGGAGGGAATCTAGGAGCCACTTCGAGAGGCGCCACCCATCGGTAGCGGTGATCGATGATTTGCTGTAGAGCTTCCCCAGCCTGCCGATCCAGTTATCCTGCATATCCCCCACGCACACCCCCAGCACGTTGGGAGTCTGCTGGGCGAGGGAGATGTGATCGAACAGGCTCTCCCAGTCACACCCTTCATTGTCTACATGCGGATCCCCCACCAGGAGGAGTCCGAACGGTTCAGCGGGGAGCTCTAGCGTTCGATTGTGAACGGAGCTTCGTGCCGCTTTTCTTTTGGAAGCCTCGACTCTGGATGCGATGAGGTCTTCGATGGGCTGCTCCCCTTCAACATCGTCGCCCTTGTTCACGATGGGCATGGGCTCGGGTCGGGAGCTACTGCACAGCCCTAGCGCGGAAAAGGCCCCTTGTATCGCATACCCCGAGCAAGGCCTTCCTGTTAGTCGCTCCACTTCTCTCGCGGCGTTCCTTCGCCCCATTCCCTTCGATCTAAGGTCCCTAATGGTCTCCGAGTGTTGCTCTATTAGATCTGCCGTAGTCCATCGATCGCTGCTCATCGTACCGTCCTTCCTAGACCCCACCATGATATGCGCCGGATGATTCAGTGGCGATGGGGCTCGATACAGTCATGGCAGGAGCCCCGATGGGCTATGGACAAGCGCCCGCGCATGGTGTTTTGTATCTCCTCCAGAATAGCGGCTACACAGGGGGGGAGTCCTTCCTACACTGCCCCTCTTGGAAAGATACCGTGCAAGCGTAACCGAGCAGCAAAGGATGGTAAGACGGGTGGTACTACAGGACGCGATCGTGGGGGATATAAGAGCGGGCGAAAGGGTGAGGCTTCAACGAGACGAGCCCACCTCAGAGGTGAGGGGAGCAGTACCGGCCACCTGGAACGGCCAACCGGGGGTGAGGCTGACTCTTCACCAGCCGGGGCACTTGCCCTCTGGAGGCGCGTCAACGGAGGTCTGGGAGGTGTTCCTGCTCCGGGAGGACCGTCTTTTGCGAGTGATAGACGCCGGCTCCCGCTAGGGGTAGGCTGGGGAGCATGGCGGGAAAGCTCTCAGTGCGGCTCACCGGAGATCTGGACATAAGTGTAGACTCCGCAACCTGCGCCGGTGGATTTGTCTCGGTGGGAACCGGCTTCAAGCTGGGGATCACGGATTTCACCAGGTGCGCGGATACCGAGATCAGTCAGAACCTGTACGACGTGGATGCGAGTCTTGCGCCGGTCCCTCTACCCTACCCGCCCAACCTGGAGGGGCGTCTTCTTTACCTACAGATTGTAAGGGGTGGACCTTTAGCGGTGGAGGTCACTTTCGCCGCTCAGGGTCCTACGGTGATCCCACTAAAGGGGCTACTAGTAATCGAACCATCCAACCTCGATTACATCACAGGCATAACGATCAACAGTGGTCAGGGCACCATCGAGTGGGCCGTGACTGGGACTGAGGCGTAACATGACGACCGGGTACACCATAGAGAGCCGGGAGGCGCTTCTCCCATTCATGGCGCGAGACGAGATCGACTCCCTCCAGGAGGCATCCCAGCAGCTCATCGCGGATAACACGGTGGGGGGGCTCGCCTCCCCCTACCTGTTCGGCAGAAATAACAACTGGAACCAGAACCAGTTTCTCCGCAGCGCTGGGGGTGCCAACCTTTCCGCCACATCGGGCTATCTGATCGGAGCCGGTGCCAAGCTGGTCCGCATACAGATCGCGGCAGGTGTAGCAGCTGACAACCCGGTCCCCGTGGTCATCCTGCTAGACGGCGCACCCGTGGTCACCGTCAACTTCACCGGGACCACCGCATCCCTTCCCCTGGATGTTACGGTCCCAGGGGCACCAGGGGCCGCGTCCACTCTCTCAGTTCGCTCGGGTGCATACGCTGGAGCCCGCGCTCGCTTCCCCGTTGTTTCAGTCTGGAGTGTTGAGCCGTGACCACCGTTCGCAACGATACCCCCTCCACCCAGACCGTTGAGGGTCTTATCTTCACCGCTGGGGAGTCCCGCGATATCAGCGTGGAGCTATCCCCCAGTGAGATCTTCGATGCCCAGGTGGAGCCGCTAGGGAAGAGCCTGGCCACCGCCCTGGACGATGGGGACTTCTCCCTTGTCGGGGCTGCCCTCCCTGGGGGGATGACTCCTGGGATGGCGGTGACACCTGCCACGGTGCAGACCGTACAGGAGGACACTCTCCCCGACGCCCCCAGTGATGGGCAGATCTTCGGGAGGCAGGACGGGGCCTGGGTGCCTGCGGGTGGGCCAGGTGGTGGTGCCTACTACTTCCGGGGCGAGGTGGCCAACCAGGCCGGCCTAGGGGCGTTCACGGACCCCCAGGAGGAAGAGTACGCAGCCGTCCAAGATACCGGAACGCTCTGGCAGTATGACGGTGCAGCGTGGGCAGACACCGGGATTAATGCGTCGTTCCAGGATTGGATCCCGCCGGTTGGACCGTCCCCTTTGCCGATCAACCAGGGGACCATCACCCCAGACCTCTCGTTCAGTTTCAACGTAGCGTTTCAGGGGAGCACGGGAGCCGTCTACCGGATCGGGCCGACCAACAGCGGCTACAATTACGCCGGATTTGCTTCGGAGAACGTGATCTCTCAGGCCGGAGACTACTTCGAGTTCCCCAGCGTGTTCTTCAACACGATCCAGGGGCTAGGCTTGGCGAGCACTGACACCCTCACGGGCAACGGGCCCAACGAGAACGGGGTGGCCACCCCCGGTGAGTTCTGCACTCCGCCGTCAAACATGTTTTCCTACACGGGCCGCGACGTGATGGGGTACGTGAAGAACAACGGGCTTTACACCACGGGGGCGCAGAACGGTGGAGCCCTCCAGATGTTCCAGCCATCCGCAGCCGAGCGGGACGATTCGGGAGCGTGGTCTACCGGGGGCAAGGTCCGGCTCGGGCTAGACGCTCAATACCATTTCTACATGGCGGTCTACCTACCGTCCTCGCAGGTATGGAAGACCCTGTTCCGAAGCACCACGCCCCTCCCGACCCAGAGCTATCGATTCCTCTGGGCGGGGTTCTACGCGGGCTCGGTGCTTTCTCAGCGTCCGAATCAAGTGGTGACTCCACCGCCCCCGGGAGGCTATTCGGATCTGTTCTACGTGAAGCTCGACGGGTTCAACGAATACGTCGATCTCGGTTCCCCCGCTGGCCTATCGAACGCCCTCAACTTCGGCCAGCCCTTTTCGTATGGATGCACCGTGGCGAACCAGTGGAACCCCATCGGTGCCCCGACGCCCAAGTACACGCTTCTCCGCAACGGTGCTAACGCCTTCTACCTCAACCCCCAACCGAATCCGGGGGGCAACTCCCAGCCCTACCTGACGGCACAGGGAGTACAGAGCGGCGCGAACACATGGAAGCAAGTCAATGCAGGTGATCGGCTTGTCCTCCAGTCTAACGGGACCAACATCCAGTTCATGGTGAACGGTCAGACGTGGTGGAACACCACGATCCCCGCCACGATCACGGCTAACAACGGACCGAGTGGTCAACTCACCGTGGGGGAGGGAGGTCCGATTAGCAGCTACCTTCAAGGGGGGATCGATAACTGCTGGTTTATGGATCGGCCATTGGTAGGGCAGGAGATCGCGGAAGCCGGAAACGGAGGCAACCCCGAGGACTGGTCGTTCTACGCTGAGATTCTCGCCTTCTATCTAATGGGGGAAGGCGGACCCGTAGCCTTTCCCAGTATCACCGATCTTACAGGTAACCAACCGGATGCCACTTTGATCAACGGGGAGCCCACGGACTTCACCCCGTACTAGGAGCACCATGGCCACCAGATACTTCACTGTCCGATCCCCGAGTGCTGCTGATAGGGCAGCTGTGTCCTCCTTTGTTGAGGGTACTGATCTTTCCTCTATCACCTACATTTTCGCGAAAGTATTAGACGGAGTTCCAATCCCAGTTTGGGATGGGTCGGCTACTGAAGTCCCGGCCGACCTAGCTCCTGCGGCTTCCCAGTCCGCTCTCTACGCACCACAGGCGGGGCCTGCATATCGAGCGGTGTGCTCTAAGTTCGGGGGGGAGCTGGTGAGCTCTTTCGTCGCCCAGAGTACATCCGCTCTGCCGGCTGGAGTGCTCGCTGGATTACTGGAGCACCTCCTATCCGCCCTGGTAGCAGCCCAGGGGGGATATATCACGACGCTTAGGTTCATCCTGGCGAACAGGCCTGAGCTTCTTCCTGCTTTCACCACCGCAGTCAGAGACGCTTTGGTGGAGCAGTGCGACGCATTCTTGGCACAGTTCCCCGGGAAGGCTGGGATCAACTAATGGATCCCAAGCTCAAGAGGAAAATTGATAATGCTAAGAAACGCGCAGGAGTGACGCGCGTGAACTCTCCCAAGATGACTCCGGACCACCCAAGAAAGAAAGCCGTGGTGGTGGGGAAGGTGGGGGACACCGTGCGGGTGATTCGGTTCGGGGACCAGAGCAAGGGGCACAACTACTCCCCCGAGGCCCGGAGAGCCTACAAGGCTCGCCATGCTGCCACCATCAAAGGTGCCACCAAGCTGGACGCCGCGTACTGGGCGAACCAGTATCTTTGGGGTGGGCCTGGTAAAAGCAAGAAAGCGCCCCCCAAGGGGCAAACTAGAGTCTTCGGGAAGCGAAAAGGGTGATCCCTTGTCCGAAGTGGCGGCACCCCCTACAATGGGATCGCCAGGAGATCTCATGAGCACAGAAGACCACACTCCCCCTAGTGACGTAACCGCAACCCCCGTGGCAGCTCCCGAAGGGGAAGCCCCGGCAGCCCCCCCATCCGAGGGGACTCCTCCGGTGGAAGCTACCCCTACCACCACCGCGGCTCCTACCCCACACGAGGCACCTAAACAAGCCCCCGAGCCGGACCTGGACACGATGCTCGCTCGCAAGGATATCCGAGCGGAAATCACGAGACAGGTGAAGATCGCGGCGAAGAAAGCCCAGGAGGAAGAGCAAGCGCGGGCAGCACAGGAAGCCGAGCGGGCAAAGATGGAAGAGGTGGAGCGTCTAAAGCTGGAGAAGGCGGACGCGGAGAAGGTAGCTCGGGAAGCCCAAAAGCAAGCCTTAGATGCTCAGCGAGACCGAGACCTCGCGAATACGATCGTCTCTTCCAACATCAAGCTAGCCAATGGTTCCGCGTTGGATTTCGTGCGACACGAAGCCTACCGCGCATGTGATGCACACGAGGACCTCACCATGGAGGACGCTGTTCAGCGTGTCATCGACGCACACCCCTACTTAGTTCAGACCGAGGCCCCAGCCCCACAGGATACCTCTGGTGCCTCTTCTGAGCATGTTCCCGGACCCCCGGCTAGACCCACCACGGTCACAGTCACCCGGGCAACCCAGACCCCCGCCGACACCCAGCCTCCTCCAGAGGTTGACGTGATGGCACTTTCTCCTGAAGAGTACAGACAATACAAGCGGGCGAATCACGGACTTCACTAAGGCCCGGCCCCGATCTACACGAGAGGCTAGGCCCTCAAGGAACAAACCATGGCAAGCACCACACTCGGATCCATCCTTCCCTCCCTGGGATTCCTGGACGCAATCGTTCAGGACAATACCCTTGTCCGCGAGTTTCGCGATGCGCTCTTCCCCCAGCTTCTTTTCCGGGATGAGGCGTACCCGGAGCGCTGGGAAGTCAACATCGGCGACGTCCAGGTCTTCACCCGTGCGAGCCTCCTGACTCCCACGGTCACCCCCCTAGTAGCGGGAACGGATCCGGTTCCGGTGGTGCCATCCTTCGAGCAGTGGCGCGTCCAGGCCGCTCAGTACGGTTCGAGCATCGACACCCTGATGCCCGCCAGCCGTACCGCCCTGGCTCCCCTTTTCGCGAGGAACGCCAAGACCCTGGGCCTCCAGGCGGGCCAGTCCCTCAACCTTCTTTGTCGTGACAAACTCTTTGCCGCGTACACTGGCGGGGACACTCTCACCGGCAATGCTGGCGCCCCCCTGGCCACTCTTGAGGTGGCAGCGATCAACGGGTTCGTTTCCGTGATCATCAACGGGCAGGTGACCCAGGTCTCCCCGACCACCCCCAAGCCGGTATTCATTTCCGGTGTGGCTGGAGAGCAGCTGGTCATCGGTGCCACCCCCAACGACCCCAACGACCCCTTCGGTCCTGGTGTCCTTACCCTGGCCGCTCCGGTCACCTTCGCCGCTGGCGCTCGTGTCGTCGCCAAGGACGCGCCCCGCATCATCCGCGTCGGTGGTGCCCCCTCGGTGGACCAGCTCACCCCCACCAGCTCGCTCTCCCTCAAGGAGATCCGGCAGGCGGTTGCCACCCTCCAGCGGAACCGAGTCCCGACCCACGAGGACGGCTACTACCACGTCCACCTTGACCCCATCGCTCAGTCCCAGATCTTCGGGGACAACGAGTTCCAGCGCCTCAACCAAGGCGTCCCCGATGGGCTCCGGTATGCCGAGTTCGCGATCGGTCGGATGCTGGGCTGTATCTTCTTCTCGAACAACGAGTCGCCAAACGTCTTCAACTCTGCCCCCAACGGTCCCGCCGGTCTTATTCCGACGCGTCCAGGGACGGACTCCCTGGCATCTCCCAGCTACTTCGCCGAGGTCGTCAACGCCTCCGGGGTGGGGGTCATCCGCACTATCATCACGGGCGGTGGATCTATCATGGAGAAGTACATCGACGAGAACCAGGACTACCTCACCGAGGCAGGCTACACCGGCAAAGTCGGTCGGTTCGATATCGTCAACAACGGAATCCAGATCAACTGTGAGCGGATCCGATACATCATTCGCTCCCCGCTCGATAGGCTCCAGCAACAGGTCAGTCAGTCCTGGTCGTGGAGCGGCGACTGGGGCATTCCCACGGACCTCCTCGGTGGCCAGACTGGCGGCCGGTTCAAGAGGGCCATTGTCATCGAGTCCGGTAGTGAGGACACCGCCCTGACCTAAGCGCCGGTACACACCGAGAAGGAGCCCATCATGACCATTTCGTCAAATGATCCAGTAAACAACAACGTCGAATCCGAAGTATCGGTCCACAGCATCACCGACCAGCAAGACATGCTTCGCCGGCTAGCGCCTGCGCTCATGTCGTCGCTCAAGACAAACCTCCCACTAGAGGCTCGGGACCCCGACCTTCGGGAGGTACCGGTCACCGCCGACACCACGGGCCCCCTCGGTAACTCCGAACAGGGATCCGGCTTCGCTGGTGAAGTACTCGCAGTGTCCATCACTGCCGCGGGTGGTGTACCCGTGGATCCACCCACCCCTCTCACTCTTGTCACCGTGGGCCCTCCGGGCGCGGGTGAAGCCTTCGTCACCTACGACGCCGATGGTAACGGGATTCCCACCATCGAGTTCAACGCCGCCGACACGGTGGAGCAGGTGGACGTCGTGATCAATCTCCTTCCGGCTGATTTCAAGTTCCAACTGCTTCAGCCGGTGGGGATCTAAAACGAAAGGAGAGCGAGAGATGGAAGGCAAGTGGATTCGCTACGCTAACCGAGAGCCCGTTCACCGCTGCGGTGGTGACTGTGCAATCGAAGAAGATAGGCCCGCACCTGGGGGGTCTATGCTTTCCGATGTGATGCCCATGCGATCGGATAGTCCAAATAACATGCCCATGAAGGGGCTAAAGCAGGGTCCAGGTCCCGAGCAGAAGCCTCTTCCAGAGGAGTACCCCATCCTTTGGAAGGCTGCCCCCGGCGTAAAGACGGAACAGCCCCAATAAGCCCTAATCATGGACCCTTCAGAGCCCCGCGCCGTCCTTAGTGGCGGCCGGGGCTTTTGTTGTTGTACTCTTGGATCACCAGGAGAACTTATGCCCAAATCCCAAAAGACCGTTTCCGATCTCTCCCAAGAGATAACTGACCTCGTGGCCAAGTGTGAAGAGATGCGCGCACGGCTAGGGGACACCGAGGCCCGGCTGAAAGTCTTGGAGGTGGCCCTCCCCGTGGAGCTGAGGAAGCTCTCCGCTGAAACCGTGGCTGCGGCCATCGAGCAAGACCCCTTCGCCCGCTTCGAGGTGCTTGTGAACTGGGAGACCAGCCACATGACCCTGCGGGCTGGCACCATCCTCCGCGCTGACCATGTTCGCTATCTCGTGGACTATGTGAAGGCGGGGCTCTTCCTGGGGGAGCCCACGGACCAAAAGGCCGTGGTGGAGCGAATGAAGGCGGAGGCGGACGCTCGCACCAGAGCCGCCATCGAGGCCACGCGCCTCGCTAAGGTGGCAGCTGAGAGGGCCGAGGCCATCGTGCACGCTGACCAAGCCGAGGCCATCGCCTCGGGTGAGACGCTACAGTAGGAGGAGACACCATGGCCCTGACCGAGTTCGAGAGATCGCGCATCCGCTACCACCTGGGGTTCCCCAATGTCGGGTACACCACGGTCCTCGGTCTGGGCTTTCCCGCCGCTGGCCAGCCAGCCTTCCTCCTAGAGTCCGCCATGTCCTCCCTCCTTCCGGAGGGGGAACCCACGGTTCGCTACGCGGTGAAGCAGTGTGACTGCATAGAGGCACAGCTCGCTGAGTCCCGCTCCCGCATGAAAGCCCAGACCGCTGGGGAAGTCATCCTCCGCGCAACCGAGGAAGTGGCCAACCTGGAGGAACAGTACCGCTACTGGACAGACGCCCTCGTGGACTGTTTCGGAGTGGTCAAGAATCCCTTTTCCAAAAAGCACCAGCTCATCGATGGGCAGGTGTTCGTGGTTCACCCCTCCTAGTTCCTGGAGCCCACCATGCCAGCCACCGATCTCCCTAAGCAGTACCCCTTCACCGACCGGCCCGAATACAACGACTATATTGTGGCGCGGGAGATGGACATCATAGCCTTCCCCTTCGCCCCCGATCCCGACTGGAGGACCACACCTACGGACGTTCTTCTTCTGGATGGGAACGGAAGGCCAGTTCAGAGGTTCCAGGTCCCCCTCATCTCGGGAAGAGCTTCGGCTGCCTGGGCTTTCACCGTAGTAGGGATCAACGAGGAAGGGGCCGAAGTAGACCCCACGGGGGGATCGGTGACTATCACTCCCATGGAGGTGATCAACTACTCGGGCAACTACCAGACAGAGGTCCCGCACGTTGTGGAGGTCTCACAGTTTAGCGCGACCGATCCCTTTGCCCTGGCCAACACTCCCATCACCGGGACGGTGGAGTTCAACCGGCTCCTTCGCATGGCCCGATTCGGTGGGGACCAAAACCAGTTCGTATTCCGCGTCACAGCGCTGACCCCTCCTGCCGGTACGGCGAAGGTAAGATTCCTCGTCAAGCCTCTAGGTACCTAATGTCCCAATCTTCCCGCTACACGAAGCCCGCACTACGCGCAAAGATTGTTTCGCGCGTGAAAGCGGGGGCACGTGGGGGGAAGGCGGGGGAGTGGAGTGCGCGCAAGGCGCAGATTGTGGCACAGGAGTACAAGAAAGCGGGCGGGGGGTACCGCGGGGGGAAGAGCTCCGCGCAGAAGTCCATCACCAAGTGGACCGGGGAGAAGTGGACCACCAAGGACGGGAAGCCCGCCAAGAGGAAGAACAAAGCCGGACAGACAGTCATGGCCCGGTACCTCCCCGAGAGTGCCTGGAAGTCTCTCACGCCCGCCCAGCGCAAGGCCACCGACGCTAAGAAGCGCGCCGCGTCGGCCAAGGGTAAACAGTTCACCGCCAACACCAAGCGGGCCAAGGCAGCAGGAAAGAGGGCACGCAAATGATGGGTTGCCACAAGTGCGGGACGTCTCCCTGTAGCTGTAGCTACTCCCCGGGGTTCCCGATCCCTGGTGGTATCGGTCCTTACGAAGGGTGCGGACCCCAAGTGGCGGTGGATGGCTATTCTGGGGAGGACTGCGGGGGGGAGCGTCCTGGGTGCGGCCCCAAAGTACCAGACTGCTCCCCTCCGGTACCGAAGGACTGTGCAGGGGGGGACTGCACCACTATCATCGATCCTCGTACAGGGTGCCCCATCCCCGCTCCTGGTGTGTGCGCCCCGGGGCTGTACAACATCCCCAACACGGACAAGTCATTGGAGGGATCCCTAGGGGTGTGCCTTCAGCCCGTCATAGACGGTGCCAGGGGGATCATCCATGATTTGGGTCTGCGCGGTTATCGCGTGTTTCTGATTTGGCAGAAGCGAGACAACAAACAACGCTTCGTGGAGTTCAAGCGGATCCAGCTCTACCCGGTGAAGGTCACCAGCCTGACAGGGGTAGGGTGGCAGAGTTCGCCCAGCGGTATGCTCCAGCAGGGGGAGATTACTATCTCCGAGATCTCACCAGCCCAGGCTGACGGGCGAACGCTGTTCGGACAAGTGCAGGAGCTCAACTACAGCCTGGACCCGGACATCGAGTTCTTCTACGAGGTCCAGCCCCGCGATCGGTGCGCATCCGATGCGCTGGGGGTACAGCCTGCCCGTTTCACGCCATCCAGCCTCCCTTACTACGACGCCGAGGGCTTCCAGTGGGTGGTGGACCTGGTGGACCAGGAAGCCCCCCAGACCCAGCCTCCTCCCGCATCGGATACCCCGGACAGGGATGGTACCTTCCAACCCCAAGCCGATACGCTACGCGCACGCAGGGGCCGCAAGCGCTCCCCACTAAGGACGTGACATGGCCATCAAGATGATCATGACCACGCCCTCCCAGCTTCCTCTCAAGATCCACACGCTAGGGGGGACACTAGCGAAGCAGACGCGCCAGGCTATGGTGAGGACCGCACGGTTCGGCCAGACAGCGGTGGTTCGTACCGCAGCCAAGACCACGCCCAAGCCAGAGGCGACCCAGACTTACCGCAACTCATGGAGCACATCCAAGACGCGGACAGGGGCCATCATGGGGAACTCCTCCCTCGCATCGTACTTTGTCGAGGTGGGGCGCCGTCCTGGGAAGATGCCTCCCTTCACTAGCCAAGAAGAGGGGATCCTTCCCTGGGTGCGGGCTAAGCGTTTCCGATTCGACCCCAAGGGGAACGTGATTAGAAAGAGGAGTAGGAAGGATAAGAAAAAGGAAAAGAAGACTACCCCAGCGGAGAAGGAGCGAAATAAGGAGAAATCCCAGGCTGCGGAAGGGGCCAAGCCCGCAGCCAAGCGAAAAGTGAAGACTCCCAAGGTATCCGTGGGTAAACAGCAATTGCGATTTGCCTACCTTGTGGCACGCAAGATCGCAAAGAAGGGAACCCCCGGGAGATTTGTCCTTTTGAGGACGATGCCTACTATCTCCAAGCGGGCCAAAACTGAGCTGAAGAAGGCAACCAAAATCACTACAGGACTTAGCGGATAAATGGGTGACTGCGACGACAAGGTGGGGAAGACCATCCCAACAGACGGGGCGATGCCGTACGGTAGGGTGTACGTCAATCCCGATGGGACGCTGGTCCCCCGTGCCGAGTCGCGTCAAATCCAGGTCACCAACTACCCGGCAGAGGTACCCCTGGTCACGGGGTGCTATGTGGACGATTTCACCGCCCTCCAGATCGGGATGTTCCGGATCCTGGAGGATTTGAGCTTCGTCACCATCGATCGATTCAAAAGAATCGTGGATGGGAAGGTTGCTCAGAATCGAATGGTATTCACCCGCATTTTCTTGGACTGGCCCGATTCAGAGGATGACCTCCTTCCCATCCCATCGGTCACGATCCACTCCCCCCAGGAGGTGGAGACTACATCCCCGGGCCCATTGTCGGGGCAGATTCTCATGGAAGAGACCGTGGATCTATACTGCCCCGGAACCGCACTTAGGCGTCTCTATGAGCTCCAAGCAGAGATGACGGTGGTGGGATGGCTAGCAAACAAGGACGACCGCGCAGGGGTGCGTCGTGGCCTAGTGGAAGCCTTTTCAGAGCCTGGGGACAACCGACTGGGGCGCCGCGTAATCATCCCGGAGTATTACGACCGCATTGCTCGATTTGACCTCTTGGGCATCCAGTACGAGGACACGGTGGATTTCGCACGTTCTAAACAGTGGCCCATATCGGCCAGATTCTCAGCAGACATTCAGGCGGTGTCCCTCGTCCCGATTCCGGTCGAGATCCGGCCCCCCAGACTGGACGTACAGGCAACTTGACCGTACTTCGGTGCCGTGTTGGTGTAGTGGTGCGGCGCGATCTTTGTAAGGAACAGCGATGGCATACCCACGTAACTACAGACTCGGATCTTTGTGCCGTCGCGGGCACAATCACGAGGGATCGGGCCAGTCGCTCCGCGACGGCTCGGGGCGGTGCGTGATGTGTCGGAACATGAAGGGGCGAGAACGCGACGCGGAGCGGTACGATAGGCGCCGAAGCGACCCCGATTTTGTTGAGTACCAACGCGCCTATCAGCGACGGTATCAGTCCTCCGAGACCGGGAAAACCCAGCGCCGCATTCGCGAGAAGCAGCACCGTGAGGACGTTACCCCCTACGCCATCAAGCAGCGGTTACGGTCTCGTCTTCGGTGTGCGGTGCGCAATCAAGGGTGGCAGAAGATCAAGGCATGTGAATACGGCATCGATTGGACCGCCATCGTTGACCACCTCGGGCCACGTCCGAGCGATGAACACGAGATTGACCACATACGGCCCCTCGCATCGTTTGACTTGTCGGATCCCGCACAAGTGCGCGAGGCGTTCGCCCCTCAAAACCACCGTTGGCTGCCTGCCGACGAAAACCGTGCAAAGCGAGATCGCGTCGCGTAGGAGAAACCAAACATGGCCGGCTTCAAGAGAGTCTTCACCCAGTTCCCAGGATTCAACGTCTTGGGAAACATCGAGAGCGTCAACACCATTGACATCACGCCGCCCCAGAATCCACTGGGTGCGGGTACAGGAATCACCTGTGTCGTGGGCGAGTTTGAGCGCGGTCCCTTCAACGCACCGATCCAAGTGTTCGGCGCATCCGAGCAAGAAACCATCTTCGGTGGGTTCGGCTACACCTACGACGGCGAGCCCTACGTCTATCCCGTAGCCTCCCGCAGCGCGGGCACCAACGATGATAACTACTGGAACGGGAACGGCTGGATCGCTACCCGGAACAAGAGGTTCGCCGGGCTCATTCTTTGCCGTGTGGATAACAGCGCCGGGGTTGTGGAGTTCAGCAAGCTCGCGTGTCTAACGGGTGGTCGTGCCCCATTCGCCCTTCTTCCTAACGATAACCTTTCCTTTTCAGTGGACGGGGCCGCACCCGTCACGGTGACTTTCCTTGCCACCCAGGCCACGATCCTGGGAGCCGGCGGTGTCTTTCCCACGGGCTTCGTCGGCGGTGAAACGCTGGAGCTGAGCATCGACGGAGCACCGACCCAGGTGGTGGTGTTCGAGGCTGCCGATCAGACCGTGAACCAAGTGGTGGACCGGATCAACGGTGCAACGGCCTCCAACATCGCCAGCGTCGTTGGCGGTGAGGTGCAACTGGACTCGCGGGTGTTCGGCTACTCCGCCACCATCGAGGTCATCGGAGGAACCGTGGTCTCCGCTCTAGGTCTCCCTGGCCCCGCAGTGGCACAGGAGGCAGTGGTCCAGGTACTGGGTAACAGTGGGGGCCTCTTCACCTTCCGCGTGACTCGGGTGATCGATGGTGTCTCCACGGACTTCGATGCGAACTACGACGCCCCCGGAGCGGACACTCCCCAGCAGGTGAGGGACGCGCTGCTCAACGACGCGATCGGGCTCGGTATCCCTGGGGTAACCTTCACGGCTGGACCTCTCCCCGACCAGATCACCATCATCGGGGACATCAACATCTCCTTCTCGGTGGGAGTGGTGAACGAGCCCGCACCTGGGGAGCTTTCCGCTAGCACCACGGTCCCCGGTGTCTTCACCAAGGCAGTGGGCACGGGGAACGTCGCGAACATCGCCCTGGTGAGTATCGGGGAGGCGACTTCCATCATCTCCACCATCCCCGGAATCACAGCCGGGACCACCCCCCAGGGCAACCTTCGGGTGTGCAACACCGCCACCCCCCAGACGGGATCGCTGGAGCTGGACGCGATCTCCACCGCTGCGGGACCGCTTGGTCTAACGGTGGCCACCACGGTTTTCGCTAACCAGGGTCCCGAGATCACCATCCCCGCCGGTACACGTATCAGGGACACGACCACCCTGGCGGTGTACCTAGTGATCGAAGATGTGATCACCCCGGAGAACGAAGGCGGACCATTCCCCGCTCGGGTCCGTCCTGCCGTGGACGATGACACCACCCCCACCGCACTGGCGGGGGACCTGACCGAGATCATCGGTACCCTGGACGCTGGCTTCGCAGTGACCAACCCGGATGATGTGGTGCGCTTGGATAACAACCAGATGGATGTGAGGTACATCGAGGCCCTCCAGTCCACGGTGGACGTGTCGGGGGTTCCCTTCGATATCAATATCCTCTACAGCGCCCGCACCAGCGAGCGGATCAATCAGGCTGTGCGGGAGAATGTGGTGGACACCACGGCGACGGGCCACCGCGCACGGAAGGGGGTGGTCTCGCCTCCCCTGGCCACTTCTACCACCGACGCCACATCATCCACGGGAGTCGGTGTGGGGAGCGTGGGACGAGAGCAGCGCATCTTCTACGTCTTCCCAGGCTTTGCCACGTTCATCCCAGAGATTGCCCAGAAGGGGTTAGCGGGGGGAACAGGTTTCACCGAGAACGGGGTGATCAATGTCCAGGGAAATGGGTTCTATGCTTCGGTGGGTAGTATCCTTCCGCCGGAAGAGAACCACGGCCAGCAGCTCAGTGACACCAACTACGGCCCCTTGCGAGTCGTGGCACTGGAGGATGCCTATAACGTCGAGCGGGGAGGCCAGGGTCTCACGATCGATAACTACATCAACTTCAAGGCCAACGGGATTATCGCTCCTCGCTCCGAACGTGCAGCCGGGATCGTCTTCCAGTCCGACGTGACCTCGGTGAATCCAGCGGTGCAGCCTGGGCAGGCTGACGCGAAACGCCGATGGATGGGGGATTTCATCATCGACACCCTGAGTGATATCGGGAACCAGTACGTAAAGAAGCTCAACACCCCCGCTCGTCGGCGGGCGCTCTTCTCCACGCTCAACGGGTTCCTTGAATCCCTACTATCGCCGAACTCTCCCGACACATCGCGGATCCAGGACTTCGCCACGTTCGATGAGACCACGGACGAGCAACGGGCCCAGGGTTTCCAGATCATCAACGTGGCAGTTCAGATCTTCCCTTCAATCGATTACATCGTCTATAGGACCACGGTGGGCACCACTGTCAACGTTGACGAGATCGTTGCGGGATAAAGGGACAGGAATAGACCAATGCCAGCACAAAGAATCAAGGGGCAGGAGATCACGGTAGCGATCATCCAAGACGGCTCCCTCCAGACCCAAATCAACACCATCCAATCCTCAGAGTTTGACTGGGAGATCGAACTACTGGAGGAGGGGTATCTAGGGGAAACGAGCAACCGGGTGGACTCCGTGTTCAACCTTATTCGCTTCCAGCTAGTCGGGCACTGCAACAACCAGGACTACCTTCTTCTCGCCGATGCCATCGCCAGCCGGGCCAGGCGCAGGGTGGGGGGTGTGGTCCGTATCGACATCACCGGGACCTTCCAGTTCCCCGATGGATCGACTCCGGTGGTGGTCATCCCGGACGCGTACTTCGAAAACATCCCTTTCTCGGTAGGCAACCGGAACGAGTTCCTGGAGTTCACCCTCTCCGGGAAGGCGAGCGACTACAAAATCCTGACTTAGGTGGGGAGCTGGGGGGCTCCCTATTCTACCGGGGAAGGTGTGCCCTACGCGCGGGCCACCTTCCCCATCTTTTGTATGGGGGAGAATCTACTCATCTTTGCATTGGAAACGCTCAAGTGCGGCATCGTAGCAGTGAGTCATGAGCTCACGGGAGCAGTCCACTAGAGAGTCCAGAGCCTCCCCGGTGAATCTGAAGGTAGTTTGTAGGTCCCAGAGCTTCCCTCTCTTCCGCCATCGGGTGAGCACATAGCGAGGGTATTCCCACGCTCCTTTCCGATAGTCCTGGACCCCTATCAGCACCATGGCCCATCCATTTCGGGCCGACATGACGTGGTGTCCCAGGTGTTTACTTCTCAGGGTCCCTCCAGGGGCGTATCTATCCATGCAGATATCCTCTAGGGAGGAAACGATGGTGGTTCCGTCGATCTCGAATGGGTCCATTTGTAATCCTTGCGGGGTAGAGATGGGTGGGGGTAAGATCGGCCCACCAGGAGATTTCATGTCAAACACAAAAGATCCAGGATTAGGACTTCCGGGTGACACTGCACCCACCAAGACCGCTCCAACACGCGAACCTTTCCGCAGCGCGGACGAGCGCCCCTTCGTGAAGTATACCCTCCCCGAGAAGGTGCTGGGGCTAGACTGGGGAGGGAGCGGCTTCCTCGACTCCGATCGGACCTTCCGCCTTGCTGAGGTGACCCCCATCCAGCAGGACCACGCCGCCAAGATCTCCAGCGGGAACCAGTCCGCGCTTGGACGAGAGCTTCTGTTCGCCGCCATCATTCAGGTGGGAGAGTGGAAGACGGGGAGGAACCGGGACAAGCTGACCTCCTGGTGGAAGGCCATCGGGGCGAAGTCCCGACGCATGGTGGAAGCGGCATTCATGAAGATGCAGTCGGTGGAGGAGTCCGACATCGAGACGTTTCTCGATTCCGGGTCTCCCGGTATCGGCTGACGCCGACGAAGAGGAGCCCGTGGCGGACTGGGTGACCGCCCCCCAGGTGGTGATCGTAAATGGGCGCCTCCTTTGCATCCCTCCCCCCCTCCCCCCCTCCCCAGTGGTGGGGCCCTGGGAGAGGGGCTTTGACGCGTGGCTGGAGATGCTGCTCAGCAGCTGGCCCCGAGGGATCGGCAACATATGGAAGACCGTGGTCTTTGTGGGGCGCTACGGGGCGCAGCCCATCGATTCCGTCTCCCGGTGGCCTATATCCCAGGTGCTGCGCGTTGCCCGACACCTCCAGGACTACCTGGAGGAGGAGAACCGAAAGTCCTCCGAGCCGCGATCTATGCGCGGAGGACAGGGCCCGTGATACCCTAGAGCCGCACCATGGAGGGGATTGAATATCATGTCCGCGCCATCCTGGAGACCCAGGGGGCAACAAAGGCGCTGTCCAAGATGGACAAGTTCGCCGCTGGGTTCGCCAAGCGGATGGACTCGGTGGAGCGCGCAGGAAGGGGGATCGCGGGGAACACCACACAGATAGCATCGTCCTTAGCCATGGCAGCGGGATCCGCTGCACTCCTGGGAGGAGCCATCGGTATGGGTGCCGCGGTGGCAGGCGCGATCAAGTTCAACGCTGAGCTTGAGAGCACCCAGTACAGCATGGCCAGCACCCTCCAGCTCATGGATCACTCTGCCACGGTCTACGAGAACGCGGTTTCAGGGGGAATGTCCGCAGCCAACGCGGCTGCCCAACAGTTCAACGCGAACTTAGCGGTGGGGGAGCAGACCATGGACAACCTCTTCCGCATCGCGGCAAAGAGCCCCGCTAGCTTTGGGCAGGCCACCCAGATGTTTAAGAACATGCTCCCAGGTGCGCGGAGTGTGACGGGTGAAATGTCACGCATAGAGGAGCTTGCGAAGAACTCACTGGCGCTCGGGATGATTATGGGTGGGGATTTCCAGACCACAGGCGCCCAGATGAGTCGAATCCTGACAGGTGGGGCGGGGGCGGAGTTCGAGACCTGGAAGGTGCTCCAGAAGTCCATTCTGGAGGCCGGAAAGTCTATGGAATACTTTGACAAGGAGCTGGCCATGGGGACCAAGCTCACGGAGAAGTTCAACAAGCTGAGCCCCGATCAGCGCCTTCTACTGGTGGAGAAAGCCACGAAGAAGCTAGGGGTGGCCACGGAAGCCTATGGGGGAACATGGGCCGGACTAACTTCCACCCTTTTCTCGGATATCCAACTCTTACAGAAGCAGCTAGGAAAAGGCGCCTTTGAAAAGCTAAAGGAATCACTCAAGGGGATAACCGGAACAGGGGGAGCCCTAGACCCTCAAGGGAAAGTCATGCAGCGACTAGAGGGTGCAGCGAACGCGCTAGGAGCTCGCATAGGGGAAGCCACGGAAAGATTCGCTTCTCGCGTGGGCCCGTGGATCGAAGAAGTCTCAAACAACTGGCCCGACATATTCAACCGGGCACAGGAGGCTTTCGCTACGGGGCTCAAGGCCGCTAAACTCTTCCTGAAGGTGGTGGCTGCGCGCGCCATTCTAGGGGGCGGAATCGTGGGAATCGGTAAAGTCGGAAAAGCGGGGGCCGCTGCATACGGAGCAGGGAAGGGAATAGTGGGAGGGGCTAAGATGCTCAAGGGTCTTCCTAGTAAACTCGCCGATCTGGTCTTCAACATAGGAATGGCCGCAGTCTTCGCTGGTCCTAGTTTATTCAGCCTATCCGGAGCGATAACCGCTCTGAACTTGGCGCTAGCTCCGTTCATCCTATTGATAGGAGGGCTCCTCGTGGGAGCAGTGGGAGCCGCAGTGGGAGTCGTGGCCTACTTTGTGGAGAACTGGGATAGCTTAGTTAGTGGAGTAAACAATGGAACGATATCACTAGCCCCACTACTAAACGCGCTAGACGCTGCATGGAATGGGTTCGTAGCAGTCGGCAACGCACTAGTGGGTGGAGGAGTGGCAGGAGAGGCGACATCATCCATCATCAATCTCATGGCCTCCGCACTAGACGGGCTCGTGGACGTGATAGCTTTCGGGCTCCTGTTTGTTGGGTCTTTCGAAGTGGCCCTGAATGTCGTCACGGGGCTATTGAAAGCCGTGGGATCTCTATTCGTAGGGATTCTCTCGGGTATTCTGGGTCTCCTTAGCTCTGCCGTGCAGTACATCCCGGGACTGGAAGATCTTTCCACAGGAATCTCCAAGGCCGGTGCCAGTGCGGCGTCTTTAGCGGAAGATTGGAGACAGTCTGGCAAAGATGACTTCTTGAACGATTCGATGGATTTCATGCGCGCTGGTATGGCCCTACAAGACCGCCAGAGCAGCGGGAGCATGATGAAGAAGTTCGCCAACTACCAGGCCAAGGCCAACGCTAAAGCCGAGGATGAGAAGATGGGGACCAAGGGAGGCGCCAAGGCGGAAGCTCCAGGAGCCCCCAAGGGGAGCAGCACGAACATCGCCAAGGTGGTGATCAACCAGGACCTCCGCAACCAGAACCCCGATAGGGTGATCGGGGCCTTCTACAAGGGGCTCACTAAGGCAGTCAATAAGCGCACCCAATCCACTCGGTTACCCCAGGGAGGAGTGTGATCGATGGTACTCCCCCTTCCACGCCGGGCACTGGATAGCCTCAACACCATACCGGCCCAACCATTCCCTGTGCAGATCGCACAGGTTTCGGGGTCTCGCCGGGTGATCGAACTGCGGGGGCGGTCACTCCCCTACCGGACGGTGCCCTGGGGTCAGGAGCAGCGGGTGGAGGTCAAGTACTTCCCGGGAGTAGCGGTGGCCCAGTCCCAGGTACTGGGGGCTACCTGGACGGACACCGTGATGAGGGGGACGTGGAAGGATGTGTTCCTCTTCGAGGAGGAGAACCAGGCGATCCTCCGACGGTTCCCCCCCATCGTGGACGCGGGGACACCAGGCAATCTGCGCGAGGACTTTAGCGAAACAGGTGTGGGGGTCTTCTCTTCCCGATCCTACGCTTCGGGGGGAGCGGTCACGGGGGGGCCAGGAGTAGCGTCCAAGGCTAGGGTGCTGCGGGATGCCATGTGGCTCCTGCAGCGGGAGGGACAGCTTCTCAAGGTCACGTGGGCATCTATAACGCGATACGGATGGCTGACACAGTTCGAAGCGAACCATCTCAGGGAGGAAGACATCGAGTGGGAGCTGACCTTCAAGTGGATCGGGGATGCTCCCGCCATCACGCCCCCTAAACCTGCCCCCAAGCTAGACGAGCCTGGGCTGCTGGCTAAACTTCTCAAGGATCTACAGGATGCCCTAAATCGGTTCAACGAACAGATCGCCCTCCTGTATGGGGACGTGCAGGCGGTGACACAGGGGATCGCCAGGATCGGGTCTCTAGTGGGGGGATTCTTGGAGGCCCTAGAGAATCTCGTCAATCTCGTCTTCGCCCCAGCGGAGGTGTTCGGCGCACTCACCCAACAGCTCACGGGGATCATTCTTGCCTGCCAAGACCTAATCAATACTCTTGGTCGAGTCCCTCAGACCTATAAAGCCCTCCAGGATTCGGGAAACCCTGTAGCGGTAAACGATGCGAATGCGGCGGCTCTCGCCATCGCAGCGGAAGCCAGGAGGCTAGCAGTGGAGGCTTCGGAACAACGGGCACAGCTAGAAGAACAGGCAACACCCCCCATCCTTGGTGTAGTCACCGCAAGCGAGGGAACGAGCCTCTATGATGTGGCAAACGAGTACTACGGGGCTCCGGAGGACTGGATCCTCATTGCAGAGTTCAACGGCTTTGATTCCGTATTCGTTGAAAGTGGAACGCTTATCTACGTTCCCACGCGTGACCAGGGGGTGAAGACGTGAGTGGGGACGTCTACTACCCATCGTGCTGGGTGCTTCTTCGAATACGATTCGAGGATTATGAGGCAGTCCCTCCACCACAGTTCACACCACCGATCCCAGATACGGATCCGGTGGACTATGGTTTCCAGCTAATCGAAAAGGAAATCGTACCCCTCACATGCAATGTGACGCTAAACAGCTACCGAAACGCCGACGAGGCTAGGGTGACACTCCCCATGGGCCAGCTACCGATAGATCCTAGGACTATCCGAGCGGCGACGATACAGATATTCATGGGAAGCGTGAAGCCCGAGACCTGGGCGGAGAACATGGGTCCACTGTACGGGGAATCCACAGCATCGTTAGTGGGCCCGACGGAGAAGATATTCGTACAGGAGGGAATCGATAGGGATGGTTTTCCTCCCCGTATATTCACACAGAGTAACGAGGTGTTCCGCGGGTACGTTGACGACTGGGAAGCAGTCATGGACGGAGACGATGCGATTTCCATCACCTGCCGGGACGTGTCGTCTATCCTCATCGACGCTCAGATGCCCACCCAGGGTCTAGTGGGCATCCCCAAGAACATCCCGCTGGATGAGGTCATACGTCTAATCGTCGTGGGGGATCTAACCGCCCCCACCATCCGCCCTCCTGACACCTCCAACTATCCCAGAAGGATTGATAGCAAGCGCAACCTCAGACGTGTACAAGCTAGACTGGATGCAGTCACGGAAAAGCTAGAGAGAGCCAACAGTGCGTTCCTAGAACAGGGAGGGGAAAGGCTAGCTGCCCAAGTGGCGAGACTAACGGCCAAACAGACAGCGCTCCTGGCTGCCTTGGCCACATCTGGCAGTGTTGCAGCTGCCGCGGATGCGGTCCCCATCCTGGCTCAGCGGTATGGGTTACCGGCCCTTCGAGGGCTAAAGGTGGTGAACAACACTGGAGAGGAGCTTCCTACTCTATCCGAGATCAAGCCCCCCACCTATTTCGATTCGGGGGGAGGACCTAAGAAGGCTAGATCCGCGGGAAGTTCGGAACAGATATCGTACTGGGATTTCATAACCGATCTCGTGGTATCGGCCGGGTTCCTCTGCTACATACGTTCGCCCCTTGACGCAGAAGAGGGTGGGGGGACTCCCTCCGCCGAGCTAGTCATCAATCTGCCAAACACTTACTACCAGCGCCCAGGGAAGGAGGTCAGGACCTTTTCCTACGGTTACAATGTGGACTCCCTATCCATCAATCGATCCTTCACAGGAGTAGCCGTTCCCACGGGGATCACCGTTAGTGCTATCGAGGCCAAGACTGGGGAACCTATCTCAAGGAGGTTTCCGGCCGATCCTCTGGTGAACAGACCGGGAGCTAACGATGTGCAGCTGGGTGACACAGTGGAATATAGGACGATCCTTCTGAAGGACCGCATTCCGGGGGATAACGCTGGAGACACTCTTCTACGTGTGGCGGAGAGCCTTTACCAGCAGTTCGCCAGGGGAGAGTTCGTCGTGGCTATAGAAACCACAACTCTGGGAGCTTACCCCAGCAACTACACCACGGGCGTAGCGGATCTGTTCCAGCTTAGGGCAGGTGACCCGATCAAGGTCCAGATCACTCCTACGGCTTCGGGCAACACTACTCAGGGGGGCCAAATCTTCGTAACACAGGCGGGAGAGTTCGCGGCTTTAGGTACGGCAGAGAAAGCGGCTCGGTTGGTGCAGTCCTATGGGTTCCCCGCCGAAGCTGCCGCGCGTGCCGCCCTATCCGCAGCCTCCAACCTCATCCAGGAGATATTCTACACCCAGGAGGTGGCCATCAACTTCAACGCGAGGAGCGGCTTCTCTTTCAATATCAAGGCGATCAACTACCTAGACGCACGGAACGCGCTGGACTCCAACCTCGCGGAGTTTGGCACCACCGGAGAACTAATCCAGAGCCTGGAGGAGCTTGGGCTGTGAAGGTAAACCCTCTCTATGATCGCACAGCGACGCCCACCCTCGACTTCTCCCGCATCCGGGAGCAGAGTAGGGGCTCCCCCGAGAACTATCTCTCCTATGGGACGGTTGGCCACTACGATGACACCCCATCATATGTGCGGGTTGAGGAGGGGGACGTCTTGGTAGAGGTCACCCTCGCCCCTAGTGGGGATGAGGTGGTGGCTCGCCTGGACTTGGGGACGATGGACAACGGGGCAGCCTACCTTCCCTTGTCATACGGGCAGCGTGTGGTGGTCGGCTTCCCCAACGCGGAACAGGGTGACCCGGTGATCCTCGCTAGGCTTTCGGATAGTTCGTGGCCTTTCCCGGATGAGGTGGGGGGGATATCCACCGACCCAAATCCTGACCCCGGGGTGCGCTCAGCCCCCAGCTACGCCTTCCTGAAGACGGGGGAGGGGGAGCTGGTGGTCATAGAGACGGGCGACGGTGGGGACATCGTGGTGCGTTCTGGGGGGTCTGCTCAGATCCGGGTGGATCCTCCTGACCAGGTACTGCTCACGGGGAGGACCCACCTGGGGAGCGATGCCCAGTTCAGCGAGGAGCCCAAGGGGGCACAGGTGGGGAACAACGGATTCATTTCACCAGGGGAGCAGGGAGTGGGCTACACCCCGCCACCAAACACGAACAGCGTGGTACCTCCTGCCACCTACAACACCCCCACGGGCCCTCGCCCTCTTCCCGCTGACGGTATTATGCGTCTCAAGGATACGGTACAGTCCAACGTTTCTGTTGACCCAGAGTTCTGGAACAAGCTCCTGTCGCTGTACACCGCTCTCACTGTGTGGACCCCCGTGTTTGGTGATGGGGGGACAGCGCTGAAAACAGCTTTAGCTGCATTCTTCGCTCTCCCCACCCCTTCCACCCTTGAATCCATCGGCCGCACCTCCAGCCAGAACACGGCGAGCGATGACTAGGACACCACGAGTGGCGGTGGCTCGCCGGATGGCTGCACGCCTGTTGAGGGCGCACCGTGGCGGGGTCATGGACCTCAGCGCGGGGGATGTGGATCGGTGCGTCGATGGCTGCACCCGTCCATTCGTACCGACTGCACAGCGCCAGAGTATACAGCGATTGTGGCTCACCCACGGTAAAGCCATTCTCTCTTCTAAAGTGGACCGAGAGGCCCGGTCCTCAGACTTAGACCCCTATCTTCTCCTAGTCCTAGAGGGAAGCCAAAGATGAGCAACGCCAAGATCGTAATCCAGCAGGGCACATCCAAGGGACCAGCCGGTATCTCTCGGGATGACATTGTGACGGGTGAGCCTGTTCTACTAACGAACAACAATAACGATGGGGTCCGGTCTTGGAGGTGGTCCATACGCCTTCCCAAGGGTTCTACATCGGTACTCACCAACAGTGTGGGGGCACAGCCGCAATTCGTGCCAGATGTGGAGGGGACTTATGTAGTACGTCTCACCGTGGACCAGGGAGACGAGGGGCAAGTGGACACCGTTCTGGTGACCGTGCGCAACGACGCCATCCCCACGATATACGGTCCAATTGCTACGCGATACCTGGGTATCCGGGAAGACGACGAGGCAAACTGGACGGTGGATCTAGGGGCGGGTCCAGTCACCAACACCACGGGTTGGTGGGATGACTTGGACCGATGGTTTAGGGTCCTCTACTCTATGGCATCGGGGGGTGGTCTCCCCACGGTTGACCCATGGTCTGTAGTTCTGTCCAACGGTAACACCACGGGGCCAGTCTCCCCGGTTGTGGACAGTGCTTCGTCCGTGGTCTACGTCTACGCCGGAACATCACCGGAAACAGCAACTCACGGACTGAACACCTCCGACGGAGCGACGACCGCAGCCTATGATGTGCCGGTGTATTTCCAGGCAGCCGGCACAGTAGGGGGTGGAGCTCTCCTACCCATATCGGACTTCGTATCTCCCGACCCGGGAGGGGCTGAAGCAGTGGCGGATGTTACTATTCAGGTGGGTGGGAGGTCCGTGGTGGGGGGTGTGTCCACGAACATATCCTACAGGTTCGAGGGTAAGCTCCAGACAGACGGATCGGTTCCTTTGTTGTCTGTATACCTTCTGGCGGGGAACGTGGCTCTCTTTAGGATCACCAATTCCCCCGGAGCACTCACGCTCTCATACGTTGACAGCACCCCTACAGATACGCTGGATCTGCATGGAAAGATAACCGTTGCACTTGCCGCCAAATAGTGGCGGTTTAGGGGGAGAGGAGCCTAACCATGTCCGAAGATCGTCAAAGACTCACCACCTGGCAGTTCACCACTGAGGCAGATCTCCTAGCCGCGGGATCTGGTGAAGGTGTGGAAGCGGGGAACATCGCCTACGCTATCGACACCAACAAGATCTACGCGTCGGTCGATCCTTCCTCCGTGCCTCCCGTGTGGGTCGAGACAACGGGTGCCGTGCCTCCCACTGCCACCCCCATCACCAACGAAGTCTACACGCTAGACAACATCGCCGTGTATGCCGACGGTCAACTACCCGTCCCTGGTCCAGGAGCTTCGGAGGGATGGCACTACGACAACAACGAGATCGCCGCACCAGCAAAGATCAACTGGTACTTCTACAGCTCAGCGCAGAACCCCGGGGTGATCACCCTGGCAGAGCTGGAGGGTCAGTACGCACTGGTCCAGGTCACGACGATCACCGATCCTATCTTTCTCCAGGTCTACACTAAGCCAGAGGGACCGGGAGCTGTTCCCCCAGACGCTGGATCTTTCTATCGATCCAGAATCACCTACATCCAGCCGGATCCCGCTACGTCTACGCCGACCCCGGGTATCTACCTATTCCACCGCGCGGACTTAGACGTCACCAATATCTACCCAGGCTATCCTCGGGTGGCATGTACCTTGGACGGTGCCACCACTGAGGGCCCGCAGGACCCCACCGAGGAGGTACTCCTTCAGTCACTCGGGACCAACTCTGGAGCGGCTCAGGGCTCTTTGAGCTTCGAGGCTAGTCAGACCGGATATCAGACCACCAGTGGGCGGTTCAACTTTGCTTTAGTGGCCAATGACTATCAGCCCAGGCTTGAGGTACTAAGGCAGGGGACCTCTAACTACACTCTGCGTGAGTACGATAAGTTCACCTTAGAGGTGGGCATCGAGCCCACGACCACGCTGGTATTTCCGGAGTGCACCGCACAGGGGGCGATGTTTTCGATCATCCTCCCTGGGGGTAACCCTTTCACGGAGCTCGTATTCGACGCCAACGTTGCCACAGGTATCCTAGGTCCTAACGGGACTAAGGTAGAGGTGGGTGGAGGGTCCATCTCCTATCCTCCGGGAACTTTCGCCCCCGGAACTGTATTCACTTTCACCGGGCGACCCAGCGTTCCCAGCCTTGCGCAAGATGGAGTTTGGACTCTTCTATCCAATACCTCCCCGGGTAGCCAAACCTGGGCACAGACTCTAGCTCGGGGGGAAAAGACCTCTGGAGTGTCTCCTGTACTCCAGGAGCCTGCTACGGGATTCAGTAAAGCCGACCCCCGAGACCAGCTGCACTATCATTGGTCTTCCACTTCTCAGGATCCCAATCCTTCCCTCCCACCTGGGGGAACGGTAACGCCGAACGCGGAGAGTACGCTAGCCTACACGATCCCGCTCTATAGCGAGAACGTACCCGTGGACGGTGGTGGGTCTCAGATTCCCGTGGGCATCGTCTACAACGGGGGAGACGCCAACGTGCTGGTGGATGTTTACGCAATCGCAAACTATGGTCCATTCAATGGGGGGGATCCTACCCTCAACAAGTACTATCACTCCCGGGTGTGGGTAGATACGAGGACGCAGACGATCACACAGTTCGGGCCCCTAGAAGGTGACACCGCATACTTCGATCTTGCGGTAGATCCGGCGACGGGGAAGATTACCCTGGCATTCAATGATCTGGAGCCTTCCGCCTCTGGGGAAGCCATTATTCGGGGGGTAGCCACTGTTCTTGCCGCTTCCCTTGAGGAGCCCCTCTAAATCTCCCTCTGGGGTCTCTCATGGGGTAGGCTATCATCATGTCCGGATGTGGCTGTGCCCCATGGGGGACTCTATCGAATCCGATCCCCCTCCAGATCGGGAGGGTGAGCGATCTCGCCAGTCTCCCGACGCCAGTGCTTAGGACTCCCCTCTACATCACGCAGGGGGACAACCTTGACGTGGTGTTCCGTGCTTTCCGCGAGGTCTCCCATGGATGCGGGGGGTGCTGCGGTCCTTGCGATCCGGACTTCCCCTTCGGGATCGGATCCGGTCCCCAGGTACTCACGGGCCTACAGGGGGCCGGTACTATCCGCCGAGCCTACGGGGTTCCCTTTGCCTACGATCTAACCGTAATCGTGGACCAGACAGGCCCAGGTAGCCCGACACGAGGGATCATACGTGTCACAGCAACGGGCCAGGAGACCCGCCTTTTCCCTGGCTTCGGTGTCTGGGATCTCCAGATCTCAAACAACACCGATGACCTCAGGAAGACCCTCGTAGAGGGGCCCATCCACTACACCAGGGTCACTTCGATCACCCCCAACCCTGTCCCCATCCCGGTCCCCTGACCGACCGGAAGAACTAAGGTAGGATCGCACCATGCGCAATATTCAAGGCCGCCCACCCCTCACATCGACCGTACAGCAATGGAACGCCACCCAAGCTGGAGACCTCATCGGCGAACGCTCCCAGACCGTCGCAGATGGACAGGCGGTGGCTCCCATCGAGGCCGACCCAGAGGCCAATCTATACGTTTCCTTGGAGGATACAAACTCAGTGGAGCTACTGGCTGCGCCCCTCCAGGACGAGGGAACCGCTCTTGTCGTACGGATCGTCAAACAGCTGGGGAGCCAGTCCGTACTGGTCACCGCAGCGGGGACCGATACGATCGAAGGGAATGCCGCTGTAGAGCTGGACGCCCCGGGGAGTGCCGCCACACTGGTCCCATATGCTAACGGAGACGGGACCTACCAGTGGCTACTAGGGAGCACGCTGGGGACTGTCACGCTTATCCCATGAGTGTCCTGGGTCTATCACCCCTTGGGAGTGATCTAGGCCCAGCGGGGGGCCTAGGGCTAATCACTGTCCTGGGGGTACTGCCCCTCACGAACAACACATGCGTTGTGGTGTTCGATCGGCAGCCTCTCACCCTGGACCAGGATGCGTTCGATTCCGCGATCAACGAGGAGAACTACATCCTGGACGCGGTGAACCCCGAGATCATAGCGGCGGACGGGACGGTGTACGTTCCTCCGGGGGAGGTGGTGCCTACTCGTTCGGTCGCTTCTGCCCTGGCGCGGAGGGACACGATTGACCCCATCGATCCCAAGCAGATCTTGCTCAGTTCGGATGTGACCCTAGAGCCCGGGGTGCGGTATTCGGTGACAGTCTCCCCATCCATCCGGGGAGCCGATGGGGAGACCTTCGCAGGTCAGAATCATTTCCGATTCTTGGCGCCTGACCTTCCGGAGGTACTGGTCCCTGTCGAGGTATCCCAAGAGCGATACCGTGATCTGGACTATGTGATCAATGGTGAACCCCCCCAGCGTAATCAGGTCTACAGATTCGAGGCTAATGGGGATATCGGCATACAGGACGCCGCCATATCGCTACGTAAACGGATCTACAGGAGGGTCTTCACTTCCCCTGGTGGGTTCGCCTTTGCTCCCCAGTATGGAGCAGGGGTGGCGGTGAAGGCTTTAGCTCGTCCCAGCACGATCCAGCAGCTAGCGAACGACATCAACGCCCAGATCCTAGAGGAGCCCGACGTCACCGACGCAGGTACCCAGGTCAGTATCGACACCACTACGCAAGGGACTTTCGTCCGCGTAGACTCTAGGATCACCCGCACCGACTCCCGTGTGGTGCAGGTGCTCTTTTCGGAGCCCATCTAGTGCGCCAACACCGCGAGCCGGTGTGATACCCTCTACCCATGGCAGACGCGCCCTCACAGCGGGATCTATTCTTGGCGGGTCGCGAAGAAGCGATCCTCCTCCCCACCAGATTCGATCGCGCGATCATCGATACGGTGGGCAGCGACGTGAACACCATCCTCCAGGTGGCTGCGGCCATGGGGGAGGAGGTGGTGCGGTATCTCCAGGTGGGGCTCAACGATTCAGCCCTCTCCACTGCCCGAGGGGAGGCGCTGAACAGGTGGATCTTCGATCGTTACCAGCTGGTCCGCCAGCAAGCCACCAACGCAAGGGTGACCCTCCAACTATCCCGGACAAATACATCCCCCGGGGTAACCATCCCCCGGGGTAGCACCTTCGGGACTGAGACGGGTGAGCGGTATCTCACTTCCCTGGACGTGGCATTCGCCGACGGAGCCGTGGGTCCCCTAGAGGTCTTCGCCACGGCAGAAGAAACTGGTGTGGCGGGGAATGTGGAGGCGAGGACGATCACGCAGGTTGTGTCCCCTCTCCCCGATCCCACTGTGAGCGTCACCAACCCCGAACCGGCCGCAGGGGGAGGCCCAGAGGAGAGCGACGACGCGTTTCGAGAACGTGCCAGGCAGTTCTTTGTGACCGCCAGGAGGGCCACCAGAGAGGCTATCGAGTTTGGGGCCACATCGGTCCCAGGAGTGGCTCAGGCCCTCGCCACGGAGAACCTAGAGCCCACCACGGGCCTTCCGGGATACCGCGTACTCCTGAACATCGCGGACTCGGCTGGGCAAGCGAACACAGCCCTGGCGGATGAGGTGGAGAGGGCGGAGGATGACTTTAGGGCGCTAGGAGTTCCGGTGCTCGTTGTGCCCGCGATCCCTCAGTACATCGAGGTGATCGCTAACGGTCTAGCGTTCACGGCTGGAGCGAACACCAACGAAGTGCTCCAGGAAGCCACAAACCGAGTGCTCGCCGCAGTCAATGGGATCCCACCAGGGGAGACGCTAAGGCGCTCAGATGTGATCCGAGCTCTTACCGAGACACCGCAGCTAATCGTCCCCGATGGCTCTCTAGTGGAGCCCGCGGGAGATATCATCCCGATCACTGGTACAGTGATCCGCACTACGCGAGATCGCGTGCAGCTGGGGGGGTAACATGGACGGAGACATCCCCGCTGGTGAATACTTCTGCCGTAGGTGCTTTGCTCGCCGGGATTTTGTGGTGTGCTCACATGGGGAGGAGCTAGACCGGGATCCTGCCATCGAGTGCTATGTGTGCGGGTACACCTACGGGAAGACATATCAGGAAGTCGATCCAGTCACAGGATTCGAAATCCCACCTAACCTAGCGGTCAAGTCTGCGATGCCCCAGGCTCAGCGAGAGATAGCTAGGAGTAGACTAAGGGAAGAGTTCCGGGCCACCGCGATCGTGGATGGGTATCGGCTAGAGAACTTCACCCGCCCACGCAGAAGGAACGGAGAGGAGTAGTGAGCCTTCCCACGATAAGGTTCCCTCCTGGGCTGGTTCGTCTCTTGGAGGTGTTCCAGCGCACGGTCCCCGATGACTACTTCCGTCCCATAGCCCAGGGAGGTCCGGATGGTAAGCCAGACGATAGTTTTGCGATCTTCCGTGCTATCGCGCGCATTTTAGAAGCAGCCGCCCAGGGGGGAAACAGGAGCTTACAGGCGCGGTACTTCCTACCCAACTCACTCCAGAGTGCCCCTCCCGCATCTTCTGGGAGGCCCGCTGGTATCGCTGCGGGAACGGTCGTGCTCGATAGAGTCGGACCATACGACGACGCGTTGCTCATCGAGCCTGGCGAGATGGCTCTGGTGTTTGATGGTGGTCCTAACGGACAGGTGCTCGGTGCGAGGCAGTACCGGAACGCGACCGAGATACTATGGAACCCCGGAGAGTCTGGAATCCGAGAGGTTAGATTTGTTGCCGATGTTCTAGGGTTCGTCTCCAATCTAACATTCGTGGAGGATCCGGATGGGAAGGTGCCATCCGATCTCATTCAGATCTCGAACCAGTCTTTCGATAAGGCAAACGAGGGGGCAAGCCTTCTATTCAACGGGCAGACCGTGATCCAGGATTCGGGGACCCCCGATGTATTCGCCCCGTCGGACGTGGGGCTCTATCTTCGCATCGATGCAGCGGCCACCCCTGAACTGGTGGGGGTGACTAGGAAGATCGTGGGGTTCGAGTGGCCCGAAGTCGAAATACCTTCGGGGAGTGGAAGATATCCGAGGAGAGTGTTCTTGGAGGACACAATCCGGAAGAACGCGGTGGAGGCCATCCAGGACGATGGTGGGGTGTTCACGGACTACACGGTTCCGTCCACTACAGCTGCTCCTAACGACGTCCCCATTTTCCCCGATCCATTCGTGGTGGGGGATGCTTTCTACTTCGGTTATTCTCAGCCATTCCAAGGGCTGACAGTACGCATTGACACCCCTGGTGAGGGGGACTGGGAAGTTTCCTGGGAGTACTGGAACGGAGCGACGTGGGAGCTCCTGGCGGATGTGGACGACCCCACCAACGGGTTCAAGCCACCAGATGCGATCGTGGGGGAGTACACCATAGGGTGGCAGGTCCCACTGGAATGGGATGCTCTACTATCCCCGTCGGGTTCCGGGATTACCCTGTTCTTCGTTCGTGCCCGCGTCTCAGTGTTCACCGCGTCCACGGTATCTCCTGTTGCGGGTCGCTTGGTATACCTTGTCCCGCAACCGCTAAACGGGCTTGTGTTCCCTGTTGAAGCCCTACTCGAAGAGGGTGGGGGGTTCACGGATTACACACCACAGGCAGCATCCCCGGTTCCGGACGATGTGCCGCTACTTCCAGCGGCTCCAGTGGTGGGGGATGCTCTATACCTTGGAGAGCCTCGCCAGTTTTCAGGGGTAGAGATAAGAATCACAACTCCAGGGGAAGGGGAGTACACTCTAGTCTGGGAATACTTCACCGATGGGGGGGTGTGGGCTCCTTTGGGGGGGCTAATAGACAGGACCGATGGATACCGACAATCCGGGGTCAGGACCGTATCGTGGGACGTCCCGGATGACTGGGCAGAGTTTCTTTCTCCCATCACAGCCGAGACCATCTACTTCGTTAGAGCACGGTTAGACTCACTGGGTGTGTTGGCTGTTCAGCCTCTAGCAGGACAGATCCGCATCGCCGTACTCCTAGAGGATGGCACGATCAAGTGGACACTCCTAGACTTTAGAGAGGATCAGCTAGGGCTTTCACTTGGTCCCGTGGATGCCTTTAGTGGGGGGTCTGACAATGATCTTTTCGTACTAGGCGACGGGCGGGGAGTGTACCAGCAGCAGGGCGAGAGCGATGATGTGTTCCGGGATCGGGCCAGCAGATTAGCCGAAGTAGTCACACCCATAGCAATCCTGAACGCCGTGAATCGAGCACTCCGCCCACTAGGCTTTCAAGGGCAAGTGAAAGACGTTCAGTTTGACGGCGTGGGTGGTGGTTATTACGGGATATTCGCCGACTTAGACGCTGACCTCGCCCCCGATCTGGTGGGAGCTTGCGATCTATACGGGCCAGGAGATGCCTTCCCAAAGGACTTCTGGTTCCAAATGCAAAGCATACAGGAGGCCTATGGATGGTTCCTTGTAATCCTCCCCTTCTTAGGGGAGGGGGACTTTGGAGTGTTCGCCGATGATGGGCCTGTATACTTCGACGAAATCCAGGGGGTCTACTATGGCCCCGCATTCAGCGGATTCATGGACGGGGATCCGATCATTGGAAACAGCTTCTACCGCGCGATCTATTCTGCGGTGGAGAAGATAAAAGCTGGGGGAGTGGGATTCACTTTGGTCCGTGTGGAGTCATTGACCCTTCCCCCACCGTAGGAGCGGAAATGTCGAGCAACGATAAACAGGTAGTCGAGAACACCAGGGAGAGGTGGCTATCCACCGACTTCAACGATAACAACTCTTTGGTCTATGCCAATGCTGCGGATTTGGCCGCTGCTATTGTTTCGGGTGATCTTTCTTCCGTACCCGTGGAAAGAAGGGGAGGGGTACTGGCGGGAGGTAAAGTGTCCAGTGATGGTGTGACACTTACTGTTCAGGTTAGCCCCATCATTGGGTATAAGGTCGGCAACCCTCCTGGACCTTTCGATTCTGAATATCTAAAGATCCAAACTGTTACCATCACCAACATCCCACTGGATGCCTTTGTCGATGCAGGCAATCCGAGATGGGTGGCGATCGAAGTATCACCAGCACAAACCGCCGAAGTCGTATCCTCCCGAGATATCTTCCAGCCCGCTCTAGGGACCTTCGTCCCGCAAAACGTCCCGAAGATCACGGGACCAGATCCAGTGTTCACGGTAAACGCGGGGGTTCCTGCTCCTCTCCCACTGTTGCCACAAGGGAATCCAGATGTGGTTCCCCTGGCCTACGTCTACATTCCGCCGGCTGCTACGTTTATCGAGATCACCGATGTTATTCTATGCCGTCCCCTAATGCTAAGCGGAACAAACTCTCAAGCGTTCGTGGGAGGAGGGGGGGTTTCGGCAACGGGATCCTATAACTGTCAGTTTGAGGAACTTAGCTATACACCCCCGAACAGACCTACACTTTCAATCACTCAAGGTCTGGGGGACATTGCCCCGACCATCATAAACGCGAACACCCCGAATGACCCCAACTTCAAGCAGGGGGAGGCGTTCCCTGGGGGAACCGATGTTAGGATTGGGGTGTGGTTCGCGGCTGCGCCGTACCCCCCTGGGTATGATTTAGACGTTTCTAAAAATAGAGAGTTTGTGGATCCATCGGGGAGAATCCCATCTGTACCCCAAGGGACTGGTGAAGGTTACACGCAGAACGGGGTGTTCGTGTTTACTTCAACATCTAGCCCAGTTTCGCCATCGAATCTTAGACTAGACCTGGTGGGGGCTCCGATTCCATCGATCCCCACCATCAACGATTCTACATGGAACGGGGGGACCATCGATCGGGATTCGATCGTCTACGTGGGGAGTGTGGCGAACTACACAGTGGGTGGGGATTTATATCCTCAAAGGGTGAGGACTGCCGGTGGGTGCAAAGGGCAAGTGTATATATCGATTCCCGTCATTGGTGAAGGTCAAGTGGACGAGGTTGTATTCGGTAATCCTCCCAGCGAGAATCTAGTGGACGGGCGTTCTGCCCAGTACTTTCCTCCTGTGCCTGGAAGTACGAAGATCCTTCCTGACTCTGTATATACCATCCAGTGTTTGGTGTTCTTCGAAGTGGATCGGGTGGGGGCCGTGCCTGGAGCTTTGGGAGAAGTGGAGATCTTAGAGACTGGAGTGGCAGGAGCTCAGTTCGGGAGATTCTACTTGGAGCGGCTAGAGGGCACCGACGATCAAAGAAGTGCAAAGGTGGTTGACCTCTACCTAGACATCAACGGATTCGTCGCGACCAGAAACCAATCTCTATCCGCCGGTACCACCACACGGCTATCCTTTACCCTTAGATCTTACATAGACAGCGTGTTAGCGAATCGCTAACAGAAACGGAGAGCAGAACAATGGTGATGAGAAGAAAGAGCCCGAAGAAGCAAAGCGAGAGAAGCCGAGGTAAAGAGTCCGAAGGGACCACTATCTACGATGAAGGCCGCATGAAGAAAAAGAAGATGGGCAAGAAGAAGATGGGCAAGAAGTCCGTCATGAAGAAGCAAAGCGCGCGATCCAGAGGTAAGGAGTCCGAGGGTACCAAGCTCTCGGACATGGGTCGGATGAGGAAGCGCTAAGTGGCCCACGACCCCAAGGCCGAGCGCCGCGCCGGGATGCTCCAAAATCAAAGGGAGCGCTATGGCTTCCAATGGACCAACCGGGAGATTGTCAAGTCTGTCCCTAGGAAGCCAGCCGTCACTGACCAGGCAGTGGTGGGGGTGACCAAGGGAGATCCTCCGCCCATGGTGTCCGTGGGGAAGGATATGAAACACAAGCCGTGACGAGGCTAGTGGAATGGGAGGGGAAGACTACGAGGCTGGTCGTCTTGCACGATCTGCCACGTAGTCGGACCCGTTCTTACAAGAGGAGAAGGGGCACCATCCAGGAGGTGGTGATTCACCAGTCCGCTGGTGCGCGGAGAGTAGGAGAAGACGCGGCTGTTCGTATCGCCCGCTTCCACACTCAGCCCCCCAAGATTCGAGACGGGCGCAAGGTGGGGGGAGGCAAAGGGTGGCCAGGTATCGGGTACACCTTCGTCGTCCCCTCCGTGGTGGACGTGCGTGATGGGAAGGCGGAGGTCTACCGCACCCAGCCCGATGACCTCCACACCTACCACACGGGCAGAGGATGGAACGCGCGAGCCGTGGGGGTGTGCGTGGCGGGGACCTACCGATCCCGCCACGTGAAGGCCACACAAGACGACCCCTATGCCCCAGATGGTCTAGCACTGGAAGCACTGGAGGAGCTGGTGCACGCTTACCTCCTGCCACGCTACGGGCTAAAGGCGGAAGACCTACGGGGACATTTCGACGCGGGCAAACCGGGGTGTCCAGGTGATTACCTGGAGCAGTGGGTCCGACACTACCGGGGCGAAGGAGTAACCCACCCATCTCCGCGTGATGGCTCGTTCGGTCTATTCGCTCCACTTGAGGAGCGCCTTCGAAGCGTCTCACCGCTCGACACCGCAGCCGAGCGCCAGCAGGCACTGGTGGATCTGGGGTATGATCTCGGGACGTGGGGAGAGCGCAACAATGGTGTGGACGGGTTGTGGGGGGAGGACTCACGCGGAGCGCTGGAGGCATTCCAGGTAGACGCGGGAGTAGTGGACGAGGTGGGCCGGTGGGGGCCTACCACCGAGACCGCGATGCGCTGTGCCCTTACTCTTCCCCAGTGGCCCCCTCCATGACAGGAGGGCCTCATGGGCTCCACCTTACCCCCCTCCCACAAGATTGACGCGCTGAGCTCACAGCTGGAGCTCCTGACCCGATCCATGGAGCACCACGAAGCTAGGCTGGCCAACGCCACCGAGGATTCGCGGTCACGGCAGGACCGCCAGCTCCAGCAGTTAGTCGATCTACAGCTAGAGCAGGCACAGGAAGCACAGCGGAGAGGGGTGGTCTTCACTCGCTTGATCTCCGCCCTCGCTGCTCTCATCACCGCCATCACGGGAGGGGGGATATACTGGGGGACCAGGGCGCCTACCCCGCAGCAGGAGAGGGAGCGTGTCGCCCCGATCGTTCGTGCGGTATCCTCGGACACCGCTGCGCGCGTATCTGCCGCAGAGCGAAAGGTGGAGACTTTGGGTGAGATCGTAATCGAGCAACAAGTGGTCCTCACGGAGGGGATCGATTACCTGGGGCGGAAGCTGGACGCGGTATCTCCCGCACGCGCGCCCAAGGTGGAGGCCCCCGCTAGTCTCACCGAGGCGCGGAAGAAGACCCAGCGACTAAAGCGCGAGATCGCCAAAGATCAACTATTCGGGGAGCCAGGAAAGCTCGAAGATAGGCTGGAGGCCATAAACTGATGCCCTCATATCACACCATCACTAGGGGAGCCCTGGAGGGTCGTGTGGCGGCGAAGGTACCTTGCGGGGGGATAGACTGGGACGAGCCCCAGAACCTCGTGGAGGCCATCCTCCGTGTTCGTGCGCCAGGTCTGACCGCGGTGGAGCTGGAGGACGCTCCATGGGGGGAGCCTGCCTTGGATCGTGGGCTCCTACTGTGTGCGGCGGATGCAAGGTGCCAAGGGGTAGAGGTGATCGCGCAAAGATCGGTCAGTGAGACCCGGTGGGCATCGGCTCCGGTGTGGTGGGTCCTGGATGCCTCCCCCCTGCTCCGTGTCCCCACGGAGTCCCCCCAGCTAATACACGCGATCAATGACCTCCCCTTCCTCCCGCAACCTGCGGAGGTGATCGTGGAGAATCCTCACTTCGCCAACCTTTCCGCTGTGGTGCTGGATGAGATCCACACCAGGCTCGACCCAGAGCACGCGTGGATCTACGTGGAGGATCGGGAAGCGGCAAAGCGCGCGACCCGCTTCCTAGCTTCAGCTAGCACCGGGTGGGGAGTGAGGGTGGCGACATGAAGAGATCCCCCTCCCGCAGAAAGCGGCCATGGGAAGACATAACCCCCCACCAGTACGCGCGGGGGTGGGAGCTGGTATCCACGGGCCACACGATCCAGCAGATCATCGCAGCCACAGCGCTGACCAAGCCTCAGCTGGTCTGGCTCATGAAGGTGGGGGACGAAGGTCGGGAGATGCCCTCCTACCACTCCAGGATCGCGGAGCAGTCCGCAGCCATCCGCCGCCGTGGCATGGAGGCCGCGAACAGGGTAGGGGAGGGCGCAGTCCATGCGCTAGAGAAGAGCGCCCAGATCACTAAGCTGGCCCAGCAGTACGCGGAGACGGCCCTCGCTGCCCACCTCAACATCCGGGTGCGGCCCATGATGCAGAAGCTGGCGCGCAACGAGGCCACGGAGGACGACCTCCAAGCGATGGCCATGCCCAAGGGGCTCAGGGAGACGCTAAAGATGCTCCGCCCCTACACGGACTTCTCCGAGACCGCCAAGGCGTTCCGGACGGTCTTCGAGAGTGCACACCAGGGGGCTGACCCCATCGCATCGCTGCCCAAGGAAGTCCGGGTGGATCTACAAGGGGAAGCCATGCTCCCGGCCACGGTGGCCCTCATCGAGGAGCTAGACCATGGCGAGGTGGGCCACGACTTACTCGACGACCTCCTCCCCGAGTACAAGGGATGGACGGCTGAGCAGATCGAGAACTATCTCGCGACGGGGGAACAGCCCCCTTCGTCATACGGTGACGTCATAGACATCACAGAAGGAAGCGCAACCGATGGAAGCACTCAAGGGACTAGCTAAATCAAAGAAGGCGATCGTGTACGCGGTGGCCGTGGTGGCCATGACTGGGGTGGTGTTCGGGGGACTGGATCCCGCTCTTGCTCACGAGTTCGTGGACAAACTGGCCATGCTGACCATGGCATACCTGGGTGGTCAGGGAGTAGCGGACCTCGGCAAACATGTCGGAGAGGCATGGGTCGCCGGAAGAGCACTCATGGAAAGCGCCGGGGACGAGCCCACCAGTGTCGAGGATGGGATCTCCGTGGCTGCTGGTGTGGTGGAGCACGTCAACGAAGTGGTCACGACGCGTGAACCCTGAAGACCACATTGACGTGGAGGAGCGCCTCCGCCTGAACGAGCGCCTCCGCATCCTACGAGCGCGGGAGGACTCTTCGGCTTTTGTCGAGGTTATCGGCAGGCAGGAGGGGGACCGACCCATCCGCATGGGGGCGGTACATCGGGAGTGGCAGCAGCTGCTCGACGAGCACCCACGCGTGGTGCTATTCGCCCCAGTCGGCCATGGAAAAGCACTCGACGCTGATACCGAGATCCCGACACCGACGGGATGGCGGCGCATTCGTGATCTGCGCGTGGGCGCCGAGGTTTTCGACCGAGACGGGAACCCGACGCGCGTTTCGTGGATCTCCGGGGTGTATGAGTCATCCGATGTTTACCGGGTGACGACGCGGCGGGGGGCATCGCTCATCGCCGACGGGGAGCACCAATGGGTCGTGAGGCAATCGCAAGAAAAGAACGCGCGTGACCGTGTGAAGACCACCGCGGAGCTGTACGCGACGCGCACGTTCAGGTCAGGGAGCAAGGCCGGTAAAGCACGCTGGCGCGTACCGATCTGCGGCGCGGCTGAATACCCCGATGCAGACTTACCGATTCACCCTTACGTGCTCGGAGCCTGGCTCGGTGACGGTACTTCGACGAACGCGGGGTTCACTTGTCACGTTGACGACGCCGAGATCATCGACCGCTGTATCGCACTTGAAGGCGGTGTCGCAGGTACGAGGCAGGTGAAGCCTGGCACCGACGTATTCACGCAAGTAATAGGCGGTCGTTCGGACAAGACGCGCAGACGTGACGGCGAGAAGAATCTTCGATGGCGTTTGCGCAAGCTCGGCGTGCTGGGTAACAAGCACGTCCCCCAATCATACCTGCGCGGGTCCATCGAGCAGCGCCGAGAGCTACTCGCGGGGCTGCTCGATACCGACGGCACGGTGTCGAAGAACAGCCCACAAGTGGAGTTCTGCTCGACGAAGAAAGCGCTCGCCGACGGGGTGTTAGAGCTTGCGTCTTCGCTGGGTCTACCCGCGTCACTCTACGAAGACCGCGCGCTGCTCCGCGGGCGAGACTGCGGGCCGCGGTTCCGCGTGTGTTGGTCAAGCTCGACGCCGGTCTTCAAACTCACACGGAAAGCCGAGCGCCTTGCGGGGGTGGGCGGGGGTCGCCAAGCGGCGCACGACTCGATCGTAGCTATCGACCGCGTGGCTGGTCGTGAAGTTTGCTGCATTGGTGTTGAGGCGGAGAGCAAGACCTATCTCGCCGGGCGAGACTATGTTGTGACGCATAACAGCAGCCAGATCACTCGGTGGCGCTTACTCTACGAGCTGGGAAGGAACCCCAATCTCCGCATAGGGGTGATCTCAGTCTCCAAGTCGGGTGTCCCCACAAAGTTCCTCTCCGCTATCAAGGGGGATATTGAAAGCAACAAGCGCCTCCGCCTAGTGTTCCCCAAGCTGCGCCCCAGCACGGGCTCACAGAAGATGTGGGGGGAACGTGGGATCATCGTGGAACGGTCGGACAACGTTCCGGACCCCACGATCCAGATGTTCGGGCTCTACGGAAAGATCCTTGGTTCGCGCCTTGACCTCGTGGTCATCGACGACATCTGCAACATGGAGAACACCCTCACCGAGGCCAGCCGGGAGAAGATGTGGGAGTGGGTCTCGGGTGAGGTGCTCTCCAGGCTTCCCCGCAAAGGGGGCAGAGTCTGGGGCGTGGGTCATGTGTGGCACCGGGAGGACGTGCTCCACCGACTAGCGCGGATCAACACCTACCACAGTAAGCTCTACAGCGCCTTCATGCGTGATGAGGAGACGGGGGTGGAGTCTCCACTCATCCCGGAGCTTTGGGAGATGGGGGCCCTCCAGGAGAGGGAGCAGGAGCTAGGACGGCTCGCCCCCTACATGCTCCGCAACATCATCCCCATGTACGACGACGCCCGCATCAAGCAGGCGTGGGTGGAGCGATGCTTGGAGCGAGGGAGGGGGCTCTCTTTCGCGAAGTCGTGGAACCCAGCAGACTCCCCCACCTTTACCGGGGTGGACTTGTCGGTGGCATCCGGGAAGGGGGGAGACCTTGCCTGTGTCTTCACCCTCACCGTCCTCCCCGATGGGTCCAGGCGGGTGCTCGACATTCGGAGCGGGCGATGGACCGGACCCAGAATCCTGGAGGAGCTGATCGATGTTCACAGGCGCTTCGGCTCGCTCATCACGACCGAGAGCAACGCGGCGCAGAGCTACCTCAACCAGTTCGCCGCCGAGATAGCTACGCTGCCCCTCCGTAAGCACTACACGGGTGCCAACAAGAGGGACTGGCAGTGGGGGATCGAATCCCTAGGGACCGAGTTCCAGCAGGGGCGATGGATCATCCCCTGTTCATCGGACATGGTTCCCCACACGGAGACCGCAGCATGGATTCGAGAAGCTACGTCCTACGTCCCAAGCGAGCACACGGGGGACCGTCTCATGGCCTCCTGGATCGCGAGGGAGTGCGCTAGGGGGGCAGGGTACGGTCACGGATCCTGGAGCGCCCAGGCGGACGAGGACTTCCTCGATGTGGACTCGCTGACGCGCTAGCGCTTGCGGGAACGCGTGGCCCCACCCTTGCGCGCTGCGGTCCCCTTGCGAACGGTAACTGTGCGCCCATCCCGCACCTTCCTCGTACCCTTCCGTGCAGCCACAGATTCGGCTTTCTTGCGGGGCCCTCCTGCCTTCTTTGAGATCTCGGCAGCGGTGGCCAGTCCCTTCTTCCTTGCAGCGCTTGCCGTGGGGGCTCCCAGTTTCTTGTTCGCCTTACGGATCACGGTGTCAAACTCCGACTTTGAGATCTCGCCCTTCTTTAGTGCTTGAGCGGCGCGGGCCTTGGCATTCCGGGCGTGGGCCTTGTCAGGGATGGGATACGCGCGCTGCTTCGGCAGTGCGTAGGTGGAGGTGGGGAGCTTCGCGCGTTTTCGTGGAGTGAGGGTTGCCATGTCCGCGATTCTCGCACGGGTGATACACTGGGCGCTATGAGAGCGCTCCCACGCCACCAGATCATCCCCTCGCCCACTGCGGGGCAAGGAAAAGGACAGGGCAGCATCCCCATGTCTGGGGGGATGCGCATCACCAGGGCGGACCAGGCAGCCTATGAGACGGGCTCCGTGCGCTTCCAGCACGACTTCCTAAACGCCCTGGGGCTGCTGGGGCTGGAGGACGACACTCGGTGTCGGCTCCTGGGGCAGTGCCAATCGTTCTTCCACGGAACCCAACACGACCACCACGGAACCGATTGGAACGCTGTACCGCGCGATCCTGGTGTGGGTTACCTACACGAACGCCTCCAGCCCCAAGGCTTCGTCCCCGTCAACTCAGTCCCCCACATGTCGCGCAAGCCGGACGCCCCGGTTCCCCTTGCGAGGCAGGTGGTCTCCAGGTTCACCGAGATGCTCCTGGGGGAGGGTAGGAGACCCTCCCTCCGGTGTTGGTCATCCCCCGAAACCCAGGAGTTCCTGGACGCCGCATTCAAGGCGGCCAACTTGTGGGATGTCCTAGCCCAGGCGAGGGACATGGCCGGGTCTTGCGGGACCTCTGCTATCGCCCTCGGTCTGAAAGGGGGCTACATCGACGCGGAGATCCTGAACCCTGCCCACACATGGGTCGCCGAGTGGTGCGAGGATTCGCCGGGGTGGTGCCCCAAGGTGGTGGTCACTCAGGCGCGCATCACGAAGCAGGTGTACGAAACGCCTCACTATGGGATGGCTTCCGGACTGCCACCACAAGACCAAGCGGGGGAGACGGGGCAGGCCAAGCTCACGGTGAAGGAGTACTGGCAGACCCGCGCGTGGACCGAGGAATATGTCATCTACTACGAGGACGTGCCCGTGGATGACGTGCCCGAGGATGGGATCCCCGTCCTGGGATACGCGGAGCATGGATTCGGAAGCTGCCCGGTTGTCTGGTACCAGAACACCCGCAACACGGACAGCCCAGATGGTGAGCCCGACTGTGCGGGGGCGTGGCCTCTTTTGGATAAGCTGGATAGGCTCCAGTCCCAAGTACTCAAGGCGTCCATCGCCAACGCAGATCCGACCCTGGTGCTCAAGCAGGATAAGAAGAACCGACGGAACCAGACCTTCATTCAGACCGGATCGGGCCATGTGATCTCGCTGGAGCCCGAGGGGGATGCCAAGTACCTGGAGATGACAGGTTCCAGCGTAGAGGTGGGGCTCAAGGCCATCGACAAGGTGACCTGGGAGGTGCTCCAGACGGTGGAGTGCGTGGTCATCCACCCCGACACCGCCCGCGCCTACCAGAGCGGTGAGGCTCTACAGATCTTGTGGAGGTCCATGGAGAGCAGGGCCAATCGCCTACGGGTGACCCTCGCCGATACCATCCGGGAGATCTGCTTTCTCCTGATCTCCGCAGCCAAGCACCACGGGATCGCGAACGTGGAGAAGGTGAACACCCCCGAGGACCGGGCCGGGATCCTGCTCCCCCCTCGCCGCGTGATGGTGGAGACACCGCAGGAGCCCACCCCCGAGGAGATCCAGATGGAGATGCCGGTGCTACCCCCCGAGCCTTCCATGACCTTCAAGGTACACGAGCCAGGGTCTCCCATGACCTACGTTGACTTCGAGTGGCCCCCCTACTGGACACCCACCGCCCAGCAGGTGGGCCAGATGGCTCAGGCCCTAGGGATCGCAACCACCCAGAAGCAGGTGCTCTCGGCTGAAACGGCGTCGCGTCAACTCGCGCAAATGATGGGGCATGACGGGGACGAGGAAGTGCGGAAACTGCTAGCCGAGGACCTAGCAGGGAAACGGGCCATGATGGCGGGGCTGGGTGGGATCGACGAGCTACTAGCCGATGAGGTGCCCGTGGAGGATGTTCCCAGCGCTTACACCGAGTATGCTGCGGGACTCGTGGGTGACGAAGAGGGTGCTGCGGGTAAGACAGGCGGTGAACCATCCGAGGGGGAAAGCAGCACCACGGAGGCCACGGGTGAACTACTGGCCACCCAGGGGTAGACGGTGATCAAAGACCTCATGGAGGCACAGCGCGATTCTTTGAAGATCGCCCAGGCCAAGGCTCAGAAGAGAGCGCTTCGGCTTACCTTGGAAAAGCTCCGCCAAGTGAAGCGCGAGATGGAAGCTCTACCACTGGGGACGTGGGGACAGACCGAACGATTCGCCGTCACTCGGCGATTACAGGCCGCGGTGTCCCAGCTATCCAGAGGTCAAGTGGACCTTCTACAGCTTGGGCTGGCTGACACTGCTCGCGTATCGGCGAAAGAGACCGCAGCGTGGCTCAGCGCTTTAGACCAGCGATATATGGGAGTAAATAGACAGCTAAGATTCGACACTTTGACGTGGATCGATACGCAAGCAGAACAGTTATCCAAGGTACGACTCCAGACCTACGCTAAGTCTTTCAACCGATACGGGGCCACCACCGTCCGAGCCATAGAAGACGAGATCGCAAAGACCATACTGGTGGGTGAACCATGGACCAAGGTCAAGCCTCGCGTGGTAGCTATCACCGCGGACGTGGTTGGGGACCGCCAGTGGATGGTGGATCGGATACTCAAGACAGAAACATCTACCGCTTACAACTCGATGCAGCTGAACGCGCTACTTGAAGAGGATAACGACGAGGATCCTATGCTGAAGCGATTGGTGGCTACATTCGACAACAGGACGGGGCGAGACTCCGTGGCGTTGCACGGGCAGACCCGGAAGGTTCAAGAGCCTTTCTATGACGCCTACTTTGGAGTCTCGTATCAGTCCCCGCCGAACCGCCCGAACGACCGAGAGATCGTGGTGGGGTGGCGCGCGAGTTATGGCCCCGAGTTCGAGGGGGGCGACAAGGGATACATCGTGGACACCGCAACCCCTGAGCGTGGAGCACCCATCACGATCAAGGGAGCCAACGCTGCACGGGCAGAGGGACCCATGGAGATATCGGCCGCGATGAATCAAGCCAACATGAGGGGATACAGAAAGCAACTACGAGCCGCGCAAGCGCGGGCCGCTAACGTCTCCGATCCTATCCTCGCCGAGCTAGCCGGTGCAGAAGTTCAGAACACTCTATCCCGTCTAGATGCGCTAGCCGATGAGCGGGACAAGATCGTGGAGTTCCAGGCGCTGCTAACCGCGAAGAAAGCACAGACCCAGAGCGCGCGAGCGGAGAAAGCTGCGGCCAAGGCCAAGGCTGCACAAGAGGCCAAGGCCATGGCGCTCCGTGAGGCCAGCGCAGGGGCTAACGCTCTCGCCTTGACGCTCGCCGCCGAGGCGGCCCAAAGAAACGCCACCAAGGCGGCCACGTTGGCGCGTGAAGCCGCCGAGCAAGCGCAAGACGCCCGCGACCTACGATCGGTAAAGAACTATGACGCCTACATTGCCAATCGTAGGGAGGTGCGCGATGCCTTCGAATCTCGGTCGGTGGAGTTCCGCCCCGCCGGGGTTCCCCGCTCGCGCCTCAAGGCCCACACGGAGAGCTCTCCCAAACGTTCCAAGGTTAGCGCCGATCTTCGCCCTGGGGATGTGGTGGTCTCCCGGACGGGTGCCCCGCTCCTGGTGCGAGGCTTCGTCCTGGGGGGAATGTTGGCGGTGGAGACCGCAGCCGGGAAGCTGCGGCGCGTATCAGTGGAGCAGCTCCAGGGTAAAGGAGACCGGGTGGTGGTGGTGTCTCCCCGCGGGGGGGACCCCGTGTTCGCCCCCAGGGATCGCACGCCATGAGACGCCGCACGACCGCCGATAAGCCCTTCCCCGAGATCCGGGACAGTGATAGGGAGGAGCCAGATTGGGCCGCCATGAGCCCCCGAGAGCGCCGAGAGCATCGCCTAGATGTGTGGGCCTACTACGAGGCGCTCCCAGGAGCGCCGATCCGGGTGCAAGAGCACCCCGAGCGGGATGCGGTGATCGCGATCCTCCATCTCCACACCCCTCCCTTTGAAGTGTGAGAATCGCCACAATCATAAAAGTGAAGTGCGGGGCACTTTTCCTATTGACTCCACCAGGGGGCGGGTGTACAACATCACCAAGACACGGGGACGCCACTAACCACCCCCGGGAAGCAGACCAAGACCATGGAAAACGCCACCAAGACCCCCGCCCGAATCGCCGCCTTTCTTGATCGTGCATTTGACGCCCTGGAGAGCCGACTCGATCAGCCGGTGCTACCCCTTCTCACTCCAGAAATCGTAGAACTACTGGGACTGGAGACCATCAAACAGTTGGCGATCTCTCGGTATTCTCTCCTTCCCTCCACGCACAACCGAGGGGAAGATCGGCGGGACGTGGTGGGGGCGATCCACCACGCCTACGCCGCCGCCCAGAAGCTAGATGCAGAAGAGCTGGAGGCTGCGCGACAGCAGACTCGGAATCGGTTTTGTGCCGCCTACTACTGGGAGATCACTGGGGGGGCGTGGCGTCGAGTATGGTGGGGGGTCACGGGGGGAAGGACCCTGTGTGTGGGGAAATAAGCCCACGGGGGCGCACTTCGCACAATAAGTGAAGTGCGCCGCACTTTTCCACTTGACCATCACCGAGAGACGATCAACACTCCCAACAGCCCGACGCCACAACCCACCGGGCCGAAAGCGGACAAGACCATGGACACACAACTCACCACCACCCTCTTCGCCACCACCCTTTCCCACGACGCGGCCGTGGAGGCCATCGTCGCAATGCTGAACACCCCCTGGGAGGGGGGAGAAGAGGGCGAGATAACATGGGGTGTCCCCGTCATGGTGTGGGACGAACCCGGACAGGCGAAATCATCGGTAATCGCAGACCGGGGCCGATCGATGTACGCATCCGTACGCAGCTGGATGCTGAGCCAGTGCGAGGCCGCCGACATCGGTGGCTTCCCCGTGGCCAACAAGACCCGCGACGCGGTGGAGAAGCTGCCGGACGTTGCAGTCCGGGACCTGGTGCAGGCGGATAGCGCACTCATGATCCTGGACGAGCTGGGGAGCATCGACGGGGCGCGCATGGCAGCCGCTCAGACGCTCCTCACGGAGCGGATGGCAGGGAGCACGCGTGTCCCAGGACACGTCCGGATCATCGGTATCGGTAACCCTCCAGGGGTCGCCACGGCTGGCGAGCCCTTCTCCCTCCCAGCAGCGAACCGCTTCCTCCATTGCCCGTGGGTGGCCCCGAAGCGGGAAGACTTCAAGGCCCACCTACGAGGGGGCGGCGTCCTCAGGAAGAAGAGCGCAAAGGTGAGTCTCGCCGACATCGAGGCCAAGGTGGAGGCCGCATGGCCCGAGCAGTATGCCCGCGCAGCCGCCTTTGTGTGCGGCTACCTGGACCGCTTCGAGGATGATGACAGGATGGGGCAGCTGCCCCTGGGGTATGGCCTACAGGCCGACAAGGGGGAGCCGGATGAGCTTCGGTGGCTCAGCCCCCGCACCTACTCCATGTTGACCCACGTCCTGGCAGGCGCGTTCTGCCACGGGCTCAGCGACGCACAGATCGATTACCTGGTGCGCTCCACGATGCCCGAGGGAGCGGCCACGCGGTTCCTGGCCTACTACCGGGACGCAGACCTTCCCCGCCCCCAGGAGGCACTGGGGAACCCCGATGGGGTCAAGATCACGGGGCGCTTGGACAAGACCGCCGCGATCCTGGATATGAGCACCACATTCCTCTTGGGCTACGAGGGGGAAGATCGGGAGGACTTGGCGCGGGGCTTCTGGGCCCTGGTGGATCGGGTCATCGAGTCCCCCCACGGGGGGAAGGAGCTGGTCGATACCTACGCCCGCACGGTAGCCCTCCCCGCTGACCGGGGTGGGTGTGGGCTTGGCCAGCAAGCCATCCCCGAGGCGGGCCCGGTGATCGCCAAGCTCTACGATGTCTTGGCGTTCAAGGTGAAGGTGCGCGCATCACGCAAGTAACCATGGTCCCGAGGGTGGGGAGTGTGGCGCTCCCTGCCCTCGGTTTTATTGTGTTAGGTGCTCTGCACTTTTCACTTGCACCCCTAGCCCCTTCCCTCCATACTCACCCCCGAGGACAAGACCATGAACGCCACCAGAACAGAAGCGATGAACCTCCTGACCAAGGCCCGAGCCCTGGTCCTGCTTGCCACACCCTACATTGCCCCCATTCAGACGCGCCTCGTTCACGTGTGGCGCGAGGGGCTAGGGACCTTCGCGGTATCGGACAAGGGTCACTTCGTTGCCGACCCGGAGGCGGTGATCCGGTTCGGCCGAACCGAGGGGAGCGTGGAGGCCCTGGCGGGGATCGTGCTCCACGAGGATCTACACGTCCTTCTGGCCCACCATCTTCGGCGGGGGGATAGGGACGCGAAGATCTGGAACATCGCGGCCGACTTGTGGATAAACTCGGCGGTCCTCCGCGTGGGGGGGCTGGATCTGCCAGACGTGGCCTACTTCGCAGCGGATGCGAAGGGCAAAGAGCCCACCGTGCTCAAGGACCAAGGTGGGGCGAGCTTCACGGTCCCTGGGGGGATGGATGCCTATGAGATCTACGATTACCTCATCGAGCGAGCCCTGGACCCCGAGGGATGCCCCCAGGCATTCGGGGGGGACTGCGGGAGCGGAGCTGGGGGAGAGCCCCAGCCTGGAGAGCCCCAGGAGGGGGAGACCGACGAGGACGGGGAGCCCCTAGACTCCACTACAGAAGCGGAGATGGAGAGTGCCAGGGGGCAGGTTGCCCAAGCCGCGCAGAAGGACGCGGCGAAGGCGGGCGGGGCGGGTCTCAGCGGTGCGCTGGGGGTATGGGCTGCCGAGGTACTGGCTCCCCCCCAGCTCTCCTGGAGGGCCCTCCTGCGCGTTCTGGGGAGGAGTACCATCGCCCAGGCGGGGAGGAAAGATCAGAGCTACCGACGACCCGCGCGGAGGAGCTTCATGAGCGCCCACCCCCGCAACCCCATCCGGCCCGTGGAGATCTCGAACACGCCGCGCGTGCTGTTCGCGGTGGACACGTCGGGGAGTATGAGCCGCAGGGACCATGCTCTGGTGTTGCGCGAGCTTGCGGGGATGGTAGGCCACGGGGAGGTGTGGCTTACCGCTTGCGATTCGGAGGTCCAGGGGGAGGCGGTCAGGATGCCCCGATCTCCTGGGGCCGGGAAAAGCTACTGGCCAAGCTGCTCACGGGGGGCGGGGGGACAGACTTCCGCCCCATATTCGCGGGGCTGGATGGCGCCTGCGGGGGGCATCGACCAGACCTGGTGGTGGTGGGTACCGATGGGGGTGGACCTGCGCCCCAGGATGACCCCGGTGTCCCTACGATCTGGCTCCTGACCCCTTGCCACGATTCACCGGCTCCCTGGGGGAAGACGGTGGCGGTAGAAGGTCGAGAGTGAGTGATGGATTACCATCCGCTAAAGATTCGGGCGTCGAGAGTACACTGCATGTCCAGTAGTACGATCTCCACCATCGAGAGGATGTTAGGAGATGAGATCATTGAAGGTAGTGTGGCGCCAATGGATTTACTTTGCCCACTGAGCGGAAGATACATGGCAGGATCATTCCCACCCATTCCCGAGTGCTTACCACCCTTCCCATCTATGTTAGACGCTTCCCTAGCTTACTGGAGATTGTCCAAGGGGAGATCTATGGTCCTTGAGGATATTGCCCACCAGCTCGGGAGGTACTATTCCGGGAAACCGTTGGTTGCTACTAATCATTTCCGCTACGGAAGAGGGGTCATTAGTGGGTACCGAAAAGGGATAGGGGCCCTAGAAGCAGATGGACTCGTACATGCGAGCTGGAAACGCGATCGTGTGCTACGCATGTCCGTGGCTGCGGTGCAGATGGCGGTGGCTTCTATGGTTTACACTCGCCCTCTCAGACGATGCCCACACACCCCGGAGACTCTTGCGCGGATAATTCCGAGAGAAACTCTTAGGTGGGGGATCGAGGCGATAAAAGCAATCCACCGATTACATAGAGAGGACCGAAGGTACCCTAAACCTTCGCTCTATGAGTGCACGTGGACTACCTTTGGGCGAGGTAAAAGTGTTGCCCCTCATTTCGGTGCCTTAGCTCGCCGGGGTCTATTGCACTTCCAATCGGATAGGTCATCGAAGTGCTGGAAAATCTCTATACCAGAAGAGTCCATTCTCCTGGATGTATGCGTACTGGCGGATCCTTCGATAGTGGAGGAGGTTGTGCTGTGCGGATAGAGATCGGAAACAGTACGTGTGTAGTCCGAGAAGCCGACCCAGCATGCGCCGAGATCCTTTACCGCGTGCTTTCATTCGCTCGGGAGGGAGAGCCTACCCCCCGACCATCGTGGTGGGATGAGAGGGTGCGCCTCTACCACAAGGAGAAGCACACGTTCCCCACGGGGCTACTGCCTCGCGCGCTAGAGGCGATAAAACATGAGCCCGGAGCCCGTGGGCTCTCACTGGTGGACCAGCGGGGGGCGCTACCACCCCCCTCCCAGGAGCGACGGGAGGCGCTACAGTCCCCACCGTGGTCCATGACGGGGAAGTATGGGTTCCAGCTGGAAGCGCTTGACTCCGTGGGTGGAGGCGCACTTCCAGGGAGGGCGGTCATCCAGGCCCCCACGGGTAGCGGGAAGGGGAACATCGCCGCAGCGCTGCCCTTTCTCTACCCAGATATGAGATGGGTGTTCCTCGTGCACCGGGCCAACCTCGCGCGGGACGTGTGCGCTCGGTGGGAGGAGCTAGCGGGGGAAGGTACCGCTGGATTCATCGGGGAGGGTGAGTGGCGAGAAGGCGAGCGCTTCACCGCCGCTCTACTACCTACCCTCGGGGGGGGGCACCCATCGCTCCCCACGGTTCCAGGAGCTGGTGGAGAGGACCACAGCCCTGGTGGTGGACGAGTGCCACACCCTGGGGGGTCGCACCCACTACCAGGCGGTCCAGCGTTTCGCACACGCTCGCCTACGCGTGGGGCTATCGGCCACGCCCTACGATCGGAGCGATGATAGGGCCATCATGGTGGACGCTGCTCTGGGGCCCATGGGCTACCGAATCGATGTACCCACCCTCACCGCGCGGGGGGTGATCGCCAAGACCGAGGTCGTGGTGGTCCCGGTGTGGCAGCCCGTCCCGAGGCCATCCGCATCCTACGATCCGACCAAATGGCACCACATCCAGGAGCGGTGCATCGTGGGTAGCGATCGACGCAACAGTGCCATCCTCGCATGTATGGAGCACGCCCTAGCGGATAGCGTTACCCCTGGGATCGTGTTCGTGCGGAGGAAGTCCCACGCATACGCCCTGGTGCAGGCAGCGCGAAATAGGGGTATGGCGGTGGATTGGGTGACGGATGCCAGGAAGGACTCCGCACAGCGGCAGCGGCTAGCCGATGCACTGGGGGAGTCTCGCCTAGACTTCCTCATCGCCACGAAGGTCTTCACCGCGGGGGTCAACATCCCCTCCCTGGGGTGCGTGATCAATGGGGCTGGGGGTAAGGCGCCGATCGATGTTCGCCAGCAGCTGGGGCGAGCAACCCGAGTCACCGACGAGAAGCGGAGCTGCCGAGTCTACGACCTGGGAGATAAGGGGCCCGGTACGCTAAATGCGCACGCGAAGGCGAGGTTCAGGATCTACCGGGAGGATGGTCACATTCTCCGCCTAGATCGAACGATCTTCCCCGAGGGCGATAGGGTGAGGTAGACTCTCCCAACATACGCGGGCCTCTGGGCCCGTGGTCTTGTCTGCTTAGGGTCGGGGCATGTGGCGTGCCCCGGCCCTATCTTTTTGTGAATAAAAAGTGCAGATCTTCTTATTCTGCGCAATATATGGATCATGAAAGATCTAAGATCGTCCAAAGAATCGGGTCGTGCGCGAACTGTGCGTCTTTCCGAGGAGCAGTGGCAAAGCATCGAATCCGTCCTTGGGGATGCGATATCTCGTGGCATCAAAGTGCAGGGAGACGTCAATCTTATCCGGCCGAAAGAGAGCCACGTACTGCGGCTAGCTATCGAGCTCGGTCTCCCCCATGTGGTGGATGAGCTCCAGGCTCAGCAGGAGAACTTCCGGAGGTCCCAATAGTGAGGGAGTACGCCAAGATCTGCCCGTCATTCTGGACGGGAGATACCGGGCGACTACTTAGACAGGAGCCCCCCACCGTGACCCTGGTGGCCCTCTATCTCATGAGCAACCCCCACGCCACGGCCACAGGTCTCTACCGCCTCCCCGTGGCCTACGCTTGCGAGGACACCGGACTAGATCGGGAGGTGTACGGGAGGGCCCTGGATCGCCTGGAGGAGCTGGACTACCTCCGCCGGGATGGGGACACCGTGTGGGTGCGGACGATGGGAGCGTACCAGGTGGGGGACTCGATCCCCCCAAAGGATAACAGGAGGAAATGGGTGGGGAAGGTAGTGATCCCTTACACTAGATCCCCCCTGTACCAAGACTTTTGGGATCGCTATGGGGAAGCCTGGGGGTTACCTGAAGCCCCTTGCAAGGGGCTTGCAAGGCCCTTCAAAGGGGGAAAACACCCCCTCCGAAGCATGGAGATAGAGAGAGAGATGGAACAAGATCCAAAGAAGAATCAAAACACAACACCTCCCCCTACCGAGATCCCAACCACTACCCCTTCCACCATCCCTTCCCCAAGGGAAGAGGGGGTCCCACTAACTGCACCGCCTGACGGCGGCGCCCCGCCTACGGCGGGATCGAAGTGGTGGGGGGAAGCAGAAGCAAAGGCCCAAGCTAAGCTCCCCACGGATGGGCAAGTGGTGAAGGCTCTCCGCGATCCTGGTGGGGGAGTATCGGGGGTGAGGATCGTGGGGGGGTCATCCCTCGCGCCTGGACCTTGGCGCCCCCCGCTGGAGGTGCGGGAATGGATGGAGGACGAGGTGAAGGTCCCCAGGTATTTCCTCCCTCGCCCCCCACGGCTGGAGGGGGCTGACGGGTGTAACACCGATGACGATGACGCACTGGTGGGGAGTATGGTGATCGCCTACTCAGCCGCGAGACATCGACACGAGGGTAAGCCCTACCGCGGACATGGTGGTCGCACTCGCGCGGCCATTGCCGAGGCTGCTCGTATGCTGCGCGCGGAAGAGATCCCTCCCCACGCATTCTTCGGGTGGGTCTGGTCCCAGCTCTCCGAACACAGCCCGCGCCAACTAGGGACACTGGCCTCGCCGAAGATGGTGGCGCGGCACCACGCATCGTGCCCCTCCGGGGCGCTGGATCGGGTCTACCTTCCAGTCCCCGAGGTGGAGGAGCTACACGCGCACCGTGAGCGGTTGTGGACACACATCACCGCAGCCCGTCCGGATAACCTTGGTGATGCCCGACGGATTGCGCAAGGTATGATGGACCCCCAAGCGGTGGCCCATCTGACCGAGGCCGCAAACACCACCGCCGCGCGGCTCAAGGATCGAGCGGAGGCAAAACTCGCGAGGGGTTACTGGATCTGGCCATGAATGACACACCATCATCTTTGCGTATAGTACCCCTCGACAGTGGCACTCAGGCACTCCCTTACACCTTCGGAGATCTGGAGGAGGCGGTGGTCTACCTGTGCGCCTCTGCTCCGCGCTTCTGGGCCATGGTGGGGCAGCACCTGGATCCGGATGCCATGCCATCCCAGACCGGGAAGCTAGTCGTCAAAGCATCCCAGCAAATCGCCCGAGAAACGGGGCAGGGGCCCTCCATGCCCCTGGTAGTCGCCCAGCGAATCCGATCGTGGGTGGGGGATCGCAAGGTTCCACAGGAAGACCTGGACGCGGTGGTGGCTATGTTCGCTTCAGTGGAAGGGAAGCTGGAGGATGGACGCTTCCTGGTGGACGAGGTGGCCAACGAGATCGCCCTTGAGCTACGGGAGCGGGAGCGGAACCAACTGGTGCAGCAGGTCATCGACGCCGCAGGGAAGGGGAAGTCCCTGGCATCGTTCGCCGCTCACATTGACAGGGTGGAGCGTATCGGGGAGACCGATACCGTGGGATCGGTCCCACTATCGGCCAACGTGTGGTCCACCATCGAGGAGCTAGCCCGAGGGGCGAAGCTATCCACCGGGATCGGTGCGTTGGACGCAGCGATTGGAGGGGGTCTGAGACCCAAGAATCTGACGATCATCGGGGCGGACCAGAACGTGGGAAAGACCGCGTACATGGTACACCTCGCTTGCTTCGCTTGGCTGCGGGGGTATCGTGTACTCTTTATCCCCACGGAAGAGAGCGTGGGAGAGACGCTGGTCCGAATGGTCTCCTGGGTCACTGCCATCGATCCGGATAAAGTGGCCAAGGGTGACGCGGGGGCACGCAAGGCGTTCGCCTCCGCTGTGACTGCTAAGGGGGTGGGTGCTCTTGCGGTGGAGTACCTCCCACAGGGATCCACCGTGGGTCGCCTACGCCTAGCCATTGATCAAGCAGTGCACTCTCACCCACAGTTCGGCGGGGGTGTGGATCTTATCCTGGTGGATTACATGGATAAGATGAAAGGGAAGCATACCGACCGCAACCGCTACGAGGAAATGGGCACGGTGGCGGAGGGGCTAAGGCAGATCGCGGTGGACATGGGGAACTGGGTTGTCACCGGATCGCAACTCAAGGACCACGATGGGATCCCCACAGCCCAAGATCTCCGCGACTCAAGGCGCAAGGGTGACACCGCCGACACGGTGATCATTGTTCACCGCGCTAAGGCAGACGAGCCTCAGCGGGAGTATGTGGTGGCGAAGCACCGAGGAAAGGGAGTCGGCGAGATCGTGGGCCCCATCCCCACGAACTTTGACGAGGGGAGGATCGCCCCTCTTGCTTCCGAGACTTTGCTGGGGGTATCCGGTGAGGATACTGACCCAGAGGAGGACTTCCACTGGTGAGCTGGAGAACGGAAGTCGAGGAGGCGGTCCGGGAGGAAGTCCAGGGACGATCGGATGGGTATCACCGGATCACCTGCCCCGCCTGCATGGAGCGCAAGGGTAGCCCAGACCGGAAACGATCGCTCTCGGTGAACCTGGAGAACGGCTGGTGGAAGTGCTGGAGGTGCGATCTTCGCGGGAGACTATCCGGATCGGAGGACGGGGAAGTGTGGGAGGATGATGATGGCTGGGAGGATGTAGAGCCAGAGGTGGAGACCCCGAGCGACTTTGCATCTCTCCGATCGTCCTATGCAGCCTGGGGCGCGGTGGAGTACCTCCAACGCCGGGGGGTACCTCCCACGACCTGGGAGGCTGCGGGCCTGGGCTATGCCCGCACGGGGAAGCATGGGGGCAGGATCATCATGCCCACCTCCCCCACTGCTGGCCCATCTGCCGGGTGGGTAGGGAGGGCCATCGGACGGAAGGCTTGGCCCCCCTACTATGCGGCCCAGGGGCTACGGAGGGAGGCGTTCTACCTGGGGGAGGCACCTGGGCGGGGGGAGCGTCTCTACATCGTGGAGGGGCCCATGGACGCCCTGGCGCTATGGCCCCACGCCCTCGCGTGTCTTGGTAAGCCTACGATTGCACAGCGCAACAGGATCGCCACCTGGAAGGGAGAGGTGGTGGTGGTCCTAGACGGAGACGCATGGCGAGAATCCCGAGCACTGGCCCAATCGCTGCGAGTGGATGGTGTCCCAGCGTACTCCGTGCTTCTCCCATGCGGGAGAGACCCCGGGGATACTTCTCCCCATGACATCTTTCGCGCTGGAGATTTCGCTCAGAGGCAAAGATTAGATGTGGATCTGAAATAATCGTCGCAATAGGGGGGACAATGGATACGACGATCACCACAACTATCACTCTGGGCCCCTACAGACTCCACCTACAGCTCGACTCCAGTGCGACACTGGAAGACACCTCCGCCAAGCTGGCCGGGATCCTTGAAGCCGCAAGAGCCACCCTGGGGGGCACCACCGTCACCCAGGCAGCCCCGCAGGTGACCTCACCTGTACATCCCCCACGGGCAACCGAGCCCACCCCCACTCCAGGTCCTGCGAGGCAGTCCTGGGATGGGATCTTCAAAGGTGTACATCCTCCACGGACAACCGAGCCCACCCCCACCGCAGCCCCAGCGGTGGAGCAGGTCCAGGAAGTAGATCACCCACCCACACCAACCGAACCCGCTCCAGGTAGTGGGTCTCCTTCCGAATGGGAGGAGGGGATGGTGGTCCCATGGGAGGGGGTGCTTTCCAAAGTCACCACCGTTCGTCGAAGCGCTCGACAGGGGAAGGGGTGGGCACTCTTGGAATCGGGTCTCAAGATCCTATACAGCACGGAGAGCGGTGAAGTCATAGATTATAAATACGAGGCCCCCCCTGGGGGAAAGACCTTACGACATGTAATCGAGGAGGGAGCGGCTCAGGGTATATCCCGAGAGGATATGGCGTCATGGTGCGCGACTAAGCGAGCTCAGTATCCAGTGATCGCCTCCATTCCTTCGGACAAACTAGAGGCTAGAGTGGCGCGCACGATTGGAGCCATGGGTCTGTGAGGGATCCGATCCGAGTATTCCCTGGACACGATCCTCCACCAGATGGTGGGGGGATCCAGGTACTGGACGAGGAGGCCCTGGAGGCCCTGGGAGTTACCCCACCCCGTGGGCTGGGGGGTGCTTGGGGATGGTACGAGGGAACCCCCTACTTGGTGAGGGAGGGGGTATCCACGCGCAAGGGGCACCACCACCGGGAGCGATCACTGGAGGACGAGAAGTGGGTGCAAGCGACCACCGAGGACCACCGATCTG